>Ga0209633_10003594_pt1 | contig 14267 bp, 10 predicted proteins | sample Cruoilmetagenom1_FD_187290 | JGI IMG/M metagenome (GOLD analysis project Ga0209633, IMG submission 187290) | Oil polluted marine microbial communities from Coal Oil Point, Santa Barbara, California, USA - Sample 1 (SPAdes) (version 2) | ecosystem: Environmental > Aquatic > Marine > Oil seeps ... | reverse complement strand
CATTTTAGAAACAGAATAACTTGGTACACTTTGAACCAAAAAATGAACGTGATTAGATTCATAACCAATCTCGATAAAATGAACTTCATATCGTTCTGAAATTTCCAAACAAATCTGTTTTAATCCCTCTCCAATATCTTTTGTTATAGCCGATTTCCTATATTTCAAAGGAAAAACCAAATGATACAACAATAATGTTTTATTATGTCGCTTTAAAATATGTTCACTCATATCTCAAAAATACGCTTTTCAAAGCGTAATGAAAACCTAAGGTTTTCAAACTTTCCACTAAACCCCGAGGCAGAGCCTCGAGGAATTCTTTAGATTAAATGCCTTTTCAATTATGTTATAATTTTTTAATTTCTCAGAAGTAGACACCACCATTTTAACTGAAGGCAGGTTTATTTTTTTTTCAATTAAAAACTTTGAAAATTCTAATAGGATATTTGAATAACCAAATACAACCTTTGGTTTAAACTTTAACATTTTGTTATACCACTTAGGAAAATCGGTAATAGAATAATTAAATGCATTAAAAATGATTCTGCGGTTTATTATAATTCCAAGTTTTGTAATTATACTTGTATGCTGCCCAATAGGAGAACCCCAAATCCAAACCGATTTATCTGATGGCATCCAACCAATCATTGAATTATTCCGTAACCAAGAAGCCCTTGACATTTGTTCGAAAAATTGAGATTTATAAACAATCCCTAGTTCTCCAGTAGAGCCTCCTGACATTACTTTAGCCATATTATGACTAAATCTATCTTTAGATATTATCTTATTAATATTATCTTTTATTAGTTGCTTTGTAAGTATAGGAAGTTTCATTAAATCTTCCTTAGTTTTTATATCTTCAGGGGTTATTTGGTGTAAATCCATTAGCTCCCTGTAGTATTCAGTTTGATTGTAAGCATGATCAATTAATTTTTGAATATTAATATTCTGCTCTTCAAGAATTTCATTCCTACTAAGCCTCAAATTTGATTGAAGTTTTTTATAATATTTGAAGCGTTTATCATCCTTAACTATTCTGTAGAACAATGAAAGAATTAGCTCATAAATTTTCATATTATTTTTTTAACCTTTTAGAAAATTTCTACCTGCTAAAGACCTAATAAATGTATTATTAGCTTTACTAATACTTTTAAAGATTATAAGTGAAAATACTCCAAAAAACATATTTATCTAAAGTCTCGTTACCACATCTAAAAATAATTGACTATTTTTCTTTATATCAAAATATTTAGCACAAATATTCAATCCATTTAACCCAACACAAAAGGCCTCAGTTGGATTATTTCTAATTGAAAATAATGTATCAATAAATTGTTGTTCTTTTTCCGGTTCAATTAAATAAGCACTTTCAGGTGATAAATAAACTTCAACGTCACTAACTCTTGTTGCAATTACCGGATTACCCGTAGCTAAATACTCTCCTAGCTTAAATGGAAATCCTGCGTTTGCAAATTCAGAATTATTGCGACACATACATAAAACATCTGCTTTTTGAATAAATGGATAATATTCTTCATCAGGAATGAACCCGGTAAACTCAATGTTTCTATTTGCTACATATTTTTTTTTATATTTTTGCTGTCGGATACCTGACCCTATTAAATATAATTTGGAATCAGTTATAATTTTATTAAATTTAATAAATCCATCAATAATAAAATCTACTCCATCTTTACCTGCAAATGTTCCAACATAAATAATTGTAAAAATTTTATTAAATGAAGTCTTTTTTTTTAAATTAGATTGGATTTTCGCTGTAATTGGTATTAAAGTAATATTAGTAGCATTTATATTTTTGTATTTCTGAAATAAAAAAGTAGAAATTACAATAATAGAATTTGAAACTAGAACATTTAATCTTGTGAATTTTACTGTCGTCCAAAATTTAAATTTTGATATAAGTTTAACTTCATCTGTAAAGCTTGTGAAATCTTCAACAATGTCAAATATTATTTTATAACCCATTAGTTTTGCAAATAAAATAAAAATAAAATTTTCAATATTCATACCGCCGGTATATAAAACGTTTTTGGCTTTTTTTTCTTTAAACGAAAAAATAATAAATAATACTCTCAATAAACCTATAAAATTAAGATGTAGATGCCCTATTTTATAAGATAAACCTGACCCAATTCTTACATATTTTATTCCTTTATGTACTCCCTCTTCTTTTTTAATTTTCTCATTATCACGTATAGAAATTACTTTAATTTGAATATCATTATTCAGTAATTCTTCAAATAAATGATGAATTCTCTTCACTATAGCTGATTCTATTGGGTAACCTCGATTAAACGCAAGAAGTTTTATTTTAGTCATTAAAAAATATTTTTAACTATATTTTTTATTCATTTTTAGTATAACCTGAAATAATAACAATTTTTCATAGCTCTATTTTTTATTTTTTACATTTAAAGAACAATGTCTCAGCTAGTAATTTTATATTAATTCAAACTTTTGTGATTTTCGATTAAATGATAAAATTTTTGGACCATAAAAAAATTTTTTTTTGAAAAGAATCTCCATTTTTAAACATTTTAGCAAATAAAAAAATGGTAGATGTAAAAATAATTTATAAAATAATAATCTGATTTTATGTTGATTTGCATATTTATTTTGTTTATAAATTTCTTTCTTTTCGTTAATATAATCTTTCCTTAAAGTGAATGATTTTTGATTGGAAGATCGCATTCTAAAGCAACCTATTGATGCAGATATAATGTGTAAATCAGCATATAAAAAGAAAGAAAACCATAAACCGTAATCACCTGCTAATTGAGACATTCTATTGAGTGGCTTACCTGATAATTTCCATAATGATGACCTGAAAAAAGTTGATTCTTGTTGAATCGATTTTTTGCTTCCAGCAGCCATGTCAAAACGAGTCCAATATTGACTAGGATAAACAGAAATAATTCGTCCTTTTTCATCAATATGTGTATTGGCTCCTTGTAGCCACTCCACCTCTGGAAATTCAGAAAAAACTTCAGCGACAGTAAACAATGAATTGGGAAGGTAAACATCATCAGAATTAATCCAAGCTAATATTTCTCCAGTTGCAATTTCAAATCCCTTGTAAACAGCATCATATAAACCATTATCCTTTTCACTTGCCCAATAAAATATTTTTTTTTGATGTTTTTTTATTATTTCTAGGGTTCCATCTGTACTTCCGGCATCTAAAATTATATATTCAAGATTTGGATAGTTTTGGTTTAAAACAGATAAAATAGTTTTTTCAATATATTCAACTTGATTAAAAGTTGGTGTTATAATTGATATTTTAGGATAAAGCATTCCTCTTTAATTTCTATTATTATTTATATTTAATTTTCAAAAAGTCTAAAATCATATTTTGGTAACATTGAGTTTACTTTTTTGCAGATGAAAATTGAATAATCTTAATTTTTGGAATCGATTCCATTTTAGTAAAAAATCTGACAATGGTATTTGAGAAAATATAATTGCCCAATACATAGGTGTATTTCCCTGTGTTTCTGAAAATAATACTATTACCAGAATAATAAATAATGCATAACCTTTGTTTTTTTCTCCAAATAATTTCATTACAGTACTACTTGTTCTAAATAAAAATATATAATATATAAACCCCGCTATTATCCCATATCTTACAAACATTTGGGTAATCCCATTTGGTGAAATATTGTCGGCATATTTACTATAAGTTGTTTTATCATAAGGTAAGCCTGTAAGGGGATAATCCTTTATAATTTTGAAATGTACAACTGCTGCACCAAACCTTGAGTAACTTACGTCAGAATCAGCTATTTGTTCATTAATTTTTTCAGTCATAAATGGTAAAGAAGATATTGCTGAAATAGTAGTTATTAAAAGGGAAAACACCAATACTCTAATAGGAAAACTTAAAGATTTATTCAATAATCCAAATAGTGATAAATTTATTAATAAAGCAATTGTACCCATTGTTGAAAATGCAGTAATAATACTAAGGATAAACAATAAGTTTGTTTTATTAAAAATTCTTTTTTTTATAAACAAATTTAAAAATAAGGCAATATTTAAATAAACTGAATATAATCCCGGTTCCCAAAATGGGCCTGAGTTTCTATACAACATTAAATTATTTTTTTCTGTTTGAATTGTGTAAATAATTATATTTGGACGATCAATAACCCTTAAAGGATCACTATCTAAATTTGTAATATTATGGCTCAAAGATATCATTAGATTGTTCGTAAATCCAATATATTGAAGCAAATAAAAAACAATAGATACTAACGCTATAATTTTTATTGTTTGTATAAAAATTTTTAAAAAATCTATACCAATAATTTTAACTGAAAAGTATATGGTTACTAGCCTTATTGCCAATGTAATGGCATAATAAAAAGGGCTTCCATATAAAATTGTTTGCATGATATAAACAAACACAAACGGCAAAATTATTATAATTACTGAAAAATTAATCCTCTCATGGTAATAAATAATACCCAATGTTACAAAAGGAAATAAGAGATAGGTAGCTGATTGATTTACTCTAAAAAAAAACTCAAAACTTGAAATAGCAAGAATGTATAAAAAAATAAAATATTTTATATATAATTTTACTTCCATTATAATATTATTTTCGACATAAACTTCAACAAAAATTAATTTTTAAAAATTTAAATTAATTGACAATCAGGTCTGTTATTTTTGAAAAATATTTATAAATGTATATAGCAACTCTTGACAGAAATTAATGCTTTAATTTGCTTTCAAAAAAAATTCCTTAAATTTAATTGGATCTTGAAATAGCTTAAAATTTTCTTCAAAAATACTTTCTTCCCAATTCCACCATTCCAAAGTATTAATTTGTTTAATTATTTCTTTATTAAAACGGTATTTGATGTGTTTTGCTGGCACACCACCTACTATAGAGTAAGGTTCAACATCTTTTGTAACAACCGCTCTTGCTGCAATTATGGCTCCATTACCGATAACAACACCTCCTAAAATTAATACTCCTTCGCCAATCCAAACATCATTACCTATAATTACATTTTTAATTTCTTCCACGTACGTATTATCAGAAAATGTTTTGAATGGTTTATTATTTGAATAAAAAGCAGGATGTGTTGATACAAAATTTACAGGATGATTTCCTAGAACTATTTTAACATTTTCGGCTATAGAACAAAACTTTCCTATAGTTGTATTTCTTATAGAAGTATTTGAATTAATATAAGAGAAATCACCAATTGCAGAGTTAATGATCGTTACGTTTTCACCTATGTAATTATGCCTTCCAAAATTGGTATTAACTATTCCATAATTAATGGGAAGTCTTAATTTGTTTTTTTTATAAATTCTTAAATCTCTAATTCGTTTGAAATTGCGTGCAATACCAATTAAACTAAAGTTTTTGATTAAATTATTTATTCCATATTCCATATGCCCTTTTGTTTATTATTTTTGAATATTGTATAGGAGATAATATAGCATGAGGTATTAAGCAAATAATTGTTGCTATTATTACACCCATAATACCTAAGTTTAAATTTTTTGCGAGGAAAATAGATAACGGTATATTTAATGCAGCTGTAATTACTAATGAAAATAATTGTATAGTTATCTTTCCTGTACCATTTATAAAGTACGTATAAGGACCATAGAAAATAGTTAGCATAAAATATAATGCCATAAAAATAGATAATGTAAATGAAATATAGACTTCATTACCTATCCAAATTCTATAAATGAATGAAGAAGCAATTAGCATAATTACTATAACAATCATTGCCCCAAATGAAATTTTTATCAAATTATTCATGGATTGTTTTATCCATTTAAAATCAGCCTTTGTATAGGCTTCTGAAATTGAAGACCAATATGGCATTAAGATTATTGTAACAATCATATTTGATACGCTAAAGTATTTGTAAGCAATAGCATATGGTACAACTTTTTCTGGACTATAAATGTTAGAAATAATCAAATTATCAGTAGAAAAAAGAATAATCCCAGATATTTGGATAATAAAAAACTTAAATCCAAGACCAAAAATATCTTTGAGATAAACCATTTTCCATAATGAAAACTTAGGTCTAAAATTTCGATATGTTTTAGAGAAAGCAAAGAAGTTAAAAAACAATAAAATTAATACTGGTAAAGCAGAAAAAATAGTTCCAAAAATTAATAGTGAACTTCCACTTGTTTTAGTAAGCATCCAAATTAAAAATAATGACCCTACCTGCGTAATAAATCCAATTTTTCCTTGTATAGAAGGCTTTTGATCTGCGATATAAATTGTAGTTATAAGTTTTACCACTAATTGTAAACAGAAGAACGAAAAAACAACAGGCATCAAGATACTCAACTCGTTTTGTAATGATTTATCTGTATTAAATACAACAGTCCAATCTACAAATGTATTAAGTACCAGGAAAATAAGCATCAACACCAAACTTATACTCCCAATTGAAAAATAAGCTGCACTTATATATGCCTGCGCAAGTTGCTGGTTTCCTTCTGCTTTGGCTTCTGCAAATTTATTACGCAATCCGTTTCCAAGACCTATATCAAAAAAAGAAAACCAGGCAATAAATGAACTTAAAGTAAGCCAAATTCCATAGTTTTCAACATCCAGATAGTTAATAGTTAAAGGAACTAATAAAAAAGTTGCTGCAATACTTCCTCCTTTATAAAAAAAAGACAATACAACATGTTTGGTAATATTTTTAGTGCGATTACTTTTAATGCCAACTTTAGCATATATTTTATGAATAATATTATTTACCATTGTTTAAAGCGTAACTTCTCAATAATCATTTTGATTACCACTAAACCACTTAGGTGTAGTTTAAATCCCATTTTGTAAATCAATTTTGAGCTTTACACCCAAGTCTATTTAATTTAGATACATCAAACAACTTACAAGGTGTTCTTTCTGGCTAATACTATCACATATACTTCCTTAGCAGCCTATATTTTTTTAAACGCTTTCTGTAAGTAGTTTAACATTTGCACAGGTTACAATACCGTCATTATACAAATATTCAGGAAGTATCTTTTTAAAGCAAGTAAAATGACATAACTCCCCAACTCAATTACAACAAAGTAGTGAGCTAACCAATAAACAGAATATTAAAAAGTTAGATTGAGTGTGAACAACTTTTGTTAATATAGGTAATTAATGCAAAATATACTTATTTTTTTAAAGATGTATTTTGTACAAAAAATAAATACTCTATTTTAAAAATTTTAAAATGAAATAATTCTATAATCTAAAAGCATTACGACTAATTTGAACAAATTAAATGCTACATTAGTAATTAAAAAAATATGATTCTTATGAAAAGCAATACTTGGTCATAAGTCCAAATATTGCTTTTCTTCCCCACAAAAGCAAATTTTGAGGTATTTACCCTATCAGAAAAAAATATAATTTTAAATTATTGAAGCATTATTTTGGCCAATAATCCTAAAAAAATAGTAACTGAAGCAATAAATAATACAATTGATAATGTAATTCTTAAAGTTTCCATAAGATTTTTAATTTTAAAATACTTTTTTAGTATTGAATTAATAATCTTTTATTCCCAAAAATGGTTTTTAAAAAAACTTGGGGCTATAATTTATGAGCCATAAAAGTTGATTTTTTTTAGGGTGTGGGATACTTTTAAACTTTATTTAAATATGTTTAGGAGTTGAATTCTTTTTAATTATAACTTTAACCTTTTCCATAGCTCCGCTACTTGAAGTCACATAACTACATCAAATTAAAATATAAAATATTTTATATTTTAAGCTATATTTTGAGTTGCTAAAGTAATTTTGAAACCCAATTCGGTTAAAAGTAATTGTAACCTGTTTTTACTCACTTCTTTAACTACTCCTTCTAATCCTTTAAAGCAACCTGTCGGGATAAACATTTTATCTCCTAATTTAATTCCTCTATTAGGAATCCTATTTGAATTCTCATTTAAATATTCTTTGAGCAAAGCAATTTCTTCATCTCTCACAACAGCAGGTTTGTTTAACCAATAAAGGTAATATAACACTTCTGATACTTGAAAAACTTTTGTACGCTCACTTTCTTCTAACTGAACAAACACATAAGAATTAAATACAGGAACTGTTACCTTCTTTTTTCTATCACTCCATTGGCGAGTTTCTGTCACCATAGGACAATAAGTATTAATTCCAAGCGATTCTAAAGCTTTAGAAGTTCTTTGTTCATTTCTAGTTTTTACACGCAATACAAACCAAGTCATCATTTTTTAAACATTTAATTTACTCAAATTTTATAGAGTAATGATTAAACAATATCAAACAACGTCATAATTTTAATTAGCTAGTAGTATGGGGTAACAATTATTAATGTAGGTTACATTATTCTCTTTCCACTGTGGGGCAATTTATTTAAACAAAAATAGACCTAAAATAATCTAATCTCGAATATCTAATATACAAAATTTTAATAATAAAATGAAAAAAATTTATAAAAATTTAAGTGTTTTTTTTCTAGGTATAAACAACTTTAAAAATGCTTAATACCATAAATAAATGGTTTATTTTATTTAATCAATGGTGTCTATTTTTAAAATAAATAGTTTTAATTCTTTGATAATTAATTAATTATTTATAATTTTACGCCAAATTTTCTAAAATGGTATGCCTTTTTTTAATCTAAAAACAATTTTTAGGCAGGGTTTTCTAAAACAAATTCATTTATGTATAAAAATATTATTTGGAAGGAAATCAAAACCGATACCTTAAAATGAATTTAAAAAAAATACAACAGCTAACAAGTTGTTTTTTAACAATTTATTAAGATTATAAATATAAAAATATTAGTTTATAATTAAAAAAAAGTACTACTATTGCAACTGCTTAAAAAAGATTTTAACTAAAATTTATAAAAAATGTAAAAATAACTTCCCCACCTCAGTAAACAAAGTTTAAATAAAATGAAACAACCCCTCTTAATTATAGCATTCTTAATATGCTCCGTAAATATATACTCGACCAATTATTATATTTCATCAAGTACAGGGAACGACAGTAGTGATGGGAAATCGGAAACTTCAGCTTGGCAAAGTATTAACAAATTAAATACTATTTTAGGGAATCTTTTACCAGGTGATTCTGTTTTATTTAAACGAGGTGATACATTTGTAGGGCAACTAATATTAACCAAATCGGGAACTAATGGCAGTCCAATTTATTTTGGCAGTTATGGTACAGGAAATAAACCTATTATTACAGGAAGAATACCAGTTACCACTTGGACTGACACAGGTGGAAATATATGGACTGCAACAAATACAGGCATAGGAAAAGTAACAAATCTTTTTATTGGTGATAAACCACAAACATTAGGGAGATGGCCTAAAGTAACAGATACTAATAAAGGATATAGAACATATAACTCACATACAGGATTAAATTCAATTACTGATAATTCGCTTACTAGTGCTGTAAATTGGGTTGGAGCTGAATGTGCTATCCGAATTAATGCTTATACAATGGATAAGCATATAGTAAGTAGCCAATCAGGAGGAGTTATAACATTTGCTGATAATACTTCTGAAAGCATCAAAGATAATTACGGTTACTTTTTTCAAAATGATCCTAAAACATTAACTGAACAAGGTGAATGGGCGTATAATTCTACTACAAAAATATTTAGTCTTTATTCTACAATAGATCCTAATACTTTAACTATTGAAACTACAAATTTTAATGTATTACTTAATATAGAAACATTAAATTATATTACAATTGAGAATATAACATTTGATGGCTCAGGTACGGATACAATTTATATGAATAATTGCGATTCTATTATTTTACAAAATAATGAAATTACATATTCAGGGGAAAATGGTGTTACAATGAAAAATTCTAACAATTCAACATTTTCATACAATAGTATAGACCACACTAATAATAATGCATTTTTCCAACGTTTATTTTGTAATAATTTCACAATGGTAGGAAATACTGTTACAAATACAGCCTTAGTGGCTGGTAGAGGAAGAAGTACTAATGGAGAATATAGTGCAATAGTATGTTATGGTAATAATCAATTAATTGAAGGGAATGTAGTAGATTCTGTAGGCTATATTGGTATATTATTTCGTGGTGATAATGTTACTGTAAATAAAAATATTGTTTCTAATTATGGCTTAGTATTAACAGATGGTGGTGGTATATATACTTGGAATGGAGATGATTCATATCCTGTAAATAATATATCTTATGTAACAAATAATATTGTGTTTAACGGAATAGATTCTCTTGAAGGCACTGCTCTTGCTGATTTTGCTATGTGTGGAATTTATATGGATGATGGAACAGTTAAAGTTAATATTACTAATAATACTGTTTTTAATTGCAATCAAGCTGGGATATATGACCACAATTCAGACTATTTAACTATTACAGATAATAATGTTTACAATTGTGGATCACAACTGTTTATGTATCATGATAGTCTACAACCAACTCATTCAATAACAAATTGTGTTATTCAAAATAATAATTTTGTTAGTAGACTTGACACACAGCGTATTCTATTTATTAACTCATTAAATCAAGATGTTTTTACTAATACTTTTGATAATAACTATTATTGCAGACCTTTAAAAGAGAGTCAGTCAATTGTGCTTTATTATAACGATGGTACAAACTGGATTTTCAAAACATTATCTTTAAGTGAGTGGCAATCTCAATACAGTAAAGACCTAAATTCAAATATTTCCCCAATTGCTTTAAATGCTGGAGATAACCCAGATGATTATATTAGACTAGAATATAATGCAACAAAAAATGATAAAGTTATTAATATTGGTCAAGGTTATTTTGATGCACAAGGAAATATTAGTCCTTCAAGTCTAACTCTAAAACCATTTACTTCAGTAATACTTTTTAAAAATATTAATTCTGTCAATCATGCACCAGTGGCGGTAGATGACGCCATTAATACCACACAAGACGTTGTATTTACTTCCACTGTTAATTTAATTGCCAATGATACCGATGTAGATGGAGATACTTTAAGTGCTATATCGGGTACATTTACAACTAATCAGGGAGGAAGTTTAGTACTTGCTACTGATGGTTCTTATACATATACCCCAAAAGCAAATTTTAATGGGATAGATACCGTTAATTACACGGTTTCGGATGGAGCATTAACCGCTATAGGAACATTAACAATTACGGTAGCTGCTGCTACAGCAGTTAATCATGCGCCAGTAGCTGTAGATGATACCATTAATACCACACAAGACGCTGTATTTACTTCCACAGTTAATTTAATTGCCAATGATACCGATGTTGATGGAGATACTTTAAGTGCTATATCGGGTACATTTACAACTGATCAGGGAGGAAGTTTAGTGCTCGCCACAGATGGTTCTTACACCTATACAACATTACTTAACTTTAATGGTGTAGATACCGTTAATTACACGGCTTCGGATGGAGCATTAACCGCTATAGGAACATTAACAATTACGGTAGCTGCCAAAGAAAATAATGCAAACGGAAATGTACCAGAATCAACTGTCTCGAATACAGATGCAATAGTATATCCAAGCATTGTACAAGAAGAATTAAACCTTAAAATAAATAACGATTTATTAAATATTTGCCATATTTATAATAGTAATGGGCAATTTATAAAAACACTTTATCTGACAAAAGGAGTAAATACATTTAATCTAAGTAATTTAGCCCCTGGCGTTTATATTTTACAAATGACTGGAAATCAAGGTAGTATTGTTAAAAAAATAATTAAAGCCTAGTAATAATCCTTCATTCTAATACCTACTATCTTCATTCAAAGTATATACTGACTAAGCAAGACGGTAAATATATACGCTATTAAAAAACCATAAATAGAACATATATCCATATGATAAAAAGATTCGTACTCCACCACTACACATACCCAAAAAATATAGAAATTTTATCTACAATGAAAAATTTTACTGTAAATTTATACGGCGAAGTTTTAACTTTTGATTAGAATCAAACTTTGTTTATTATTATATTTTTATATAAACTGTTTTAAGATAATTTTGTAAAGTATCAATTATATTTTTCGTCTCTTGAACAAAAATACTAATCATTTTTACAAAAAAAGAGATAATTAAAGTTAGCAAATAAATATTAAATTAATTTATAATAAGAGAATTATTCTAGGTAGTCATTAAAATCAATACTTTCTTTTTATGACAAGAACATTATAACCTTTGCTAAAAAAAATTAAAATATGAACCAAAAAATATACTTAATTGCAAAAAACTTAAAAAAACAGATCTCTAATTATCAATTCGATTTATATCAGCAACGTGATGCTAAAAAGAGATTGAAAAACATAGAATTAGTAAAAGGCAAAACTGACCGAAAACTAATTAAATTATCTGATGAGTATGCTAAAGATGTTTTTGGATGGATAGGTTATGCCCCATGGCTTTATGCATATAGTGCTATGGCTGAAACCTTTAAAGAAGGTTGGATTCCAGATAATTACTATGGTAAGGTTGTTATTCCTAAATTACAAGGAGATTATGGCAAGCTTTCTTTTTTAAAAGCAACTACAACCAACTTATTTGATAACAGTGTTTTTCCAGATATTGTTTATTATGCTAACGGATTATTCAATTCAAGCTACAACCAAGTTATATCAGAAACGAACTTAAAAAAGTATTTGTTTAAAAACACTAAAACTGTTGTTTTTAAAAAAGATTACTCTTTGCAAGGCTTAGGCGTTTTCTTTTTTGATAAAAATTCATTCGAAATTAAACAGATACACAGGTTAGGAAATGGCGTTTTTCAAGAATTTATTCATCAACATCCTTTTTTTGAAGAATTTATAACTTCATCAGTATCTACTTTAAGAATTACAACTGTAATTGATAATAATGGAATAGCCTCTGTAAAAGCTTCATTTATTCGTATGGGTCAAAAAAATGACACACACGTAAATGCTGTAACGGATATTATCGTTGCTGTTAATATTTATACTGGTGAACTAGATGAATTTGGATATGTTGATAACTGGCAACCTCTCGATAGACATCCTGATACAAAAATTAAATTTTCAAAAAAAAGAATACCTGCTTTTAATAAATGTGTTAAAACTGCTTTAGAATTACACAGAAAGGTTCCTTTTGTTAGATGCATAGGCTGGGATATGACAGTTGATAAAGAAGAAAACGTTAAGGTTATGGAGTGGAATGGATACCATAATGATATTAAGTTTTGTGAGGCGACACAAGGACCATGTTTCTCAGATTTAGGATGGGAAAATCTTTGGCGTCAAGCAAAAAATAAATAACTAAGAGTTTAGTATTAAAATGAATTCAAAAATTCAAAAATTTTTAACAAAATACTTCATAGCAAATTTAATAATGCTATTCTTGTTATTCACACTATTCTATTATAAAAATATAGCTAATCAAAAAAATGCTTTAACTGAAAAAAATGGGATTAATGAATTTCCAAAAATTTCACTAAAAAATCAATTTGGGGAATTAAAGACAATTAATGACTATAAAGGAAAAATAATTCTCATTGATTTTTGGTTTGCTGGTTGCCCTTCTTGTCTTAGAGAGATGAAGTATTTTCCTAAATTACTCCAAAAATACCATGATAAATTAGTGATTTTAAGTTATAGTGTTGATTCCGAAGAAATAACAAAAAAAATTCTTGATTTCAAACAAAAACCTTGGGATTTTATAATATCTGAAAATCCTAATTGGACTTTTTATAATGTTAATCTCAGAGAAAAAAATAATCTTAAAAATTTTCTCAAAATTGAATCATTCCCTGCTCACTTCATTATTAATGAAAAAGGTAAGTTTATTGATTCGCCAAAAAATATAATTTATGGTGTGGAATCAAAACTAAGTGGGTTTTTATCAATGAATTTGACTATTGATAAAATAGAAAAAGATTATAAAGAGATCTTTTTTAAATATTTTTTATTATTCAATATTGGAGTACTATTAATCTTAATAATTCAATTGATAATTAAAAAAATTATCAACTAAGAAATCAAAAAATGGTAATTTATAAATTAATTTCTAGAACTTTTTGCACCTCAAATCTTTTAAAGCTATAAATAAAGAATATTTAATTGGGCTCAACACAAAAAGTTGTGGAGTAACAAAAAAAGTTAGAGTTTTGGAGTTTAAAAATCATTATGTATACAACTGATTTATTAGCCATAATTAAATTATTACTTCCTGAAGTTTTAATCACTCATT
>Ga0209633_10003593_pt1 | contig 14268 bp, 15 predicted proteins | sample Cruoilmetagenom1_FD_187290 | JGI IMG/M metagenome (GOLD analysis project Ga0209633, IMG submission 187290) | Oil polluted marine microbial communities from Coal Oil Point, Santa Barbara, California, USA - Sample 1 (SPAdes) (version 2) | ecosystem: Environmental > Aquatic > Marine > Oil seeps ... | reverse complement strand
TATCCTGAGAGTGAGAAAGAGGTTGTCAACAATTTTATAATAAGTGACTTAATGCCACATTGTGAAAATAATCAATATATTTGCGATAGAATTGGAGAAGGGTCAAAACTTCTTAAATCAATTGAATAAGTTATAGATGAAAGGACCGTTATTTTACGCTAAAATCTTACTTTTTGGAGAATATGGAATCATCAAGGATTCTAAAGGATTGGCTATTCCATATAATTCATACCAAGGAGCGCTACAAAGTGCAGCTGTATTAACGTTAAAACAAAAGGAATCTAATAAAAGCTTACATCGTTTTTATAAATTTCTAAAAGAGCTTAACTCTGATATTGTACATTTTCGTTTTTCAGATTTTGAAAACGATATTTTACATGGGATGTATTTTGATTCTAGTATTCCGCAAGGCTACGGAGTTGGAAGTTCTGGAGCACTCGTAGCAGCGATCTATGATAAATATGCTGAAGATAAAATTAGTGTGTTAGAAAATTTGACACGCGATAAACTCCTGAAGCTGAAAACTATTTTTGGAGCGATGGAATCTTATTTCCATGGAATGAGTTCGGGTTTAGATCCATTAAATAGTTATTTGAGTTTACCAATTTTAATCAATTCAAAAACAGATTTAGAGCCAACTGGTATTCCTTCTCAAAAAGAAGGAAAAGGAGCTGTTTTCTTAATGGATTCTGAACAAATTGGTGAAACCGCGCCTATGGTCGAGATTTTTATGGAGAAAATGAAAAATGAAGGTTTCCGTAAAATGATCAGTGAGGAATTTGCAACACATACAGATGCCTGTATTCAAGATTTTTTAGATGGAGATGTAAAATCATTATTTAAGAATATGAAGCAATTATCTAAGGTTGTTTTGGGTAACTTTAAACCCATGATTCCTCAAAATTTCCATCAAATCTGGCAAAAAGGATTAGACTCTGACGAATATTACTTAAAACTCTGTGGATCGGGTGGTGGAGGCTACTTCTTAGGTTTTACAGAAGATTATGATAACACGTTAGAATTACTTAAAGAGTATAAATTAGAGTTGGTATACAGATTTTAGAATCTTAAAAAAGCCAGATTTAAACTTACCAAATTAAATTCACAATTAGAGTAGTAGTTTTTTAATACAGAGTTAAGCAAGTGGATTTATTAAAAGAAGCACATATTAATACGAAGCGAAAAGCACCTTTTTATTACAAGTTTTTTAGTTTGTTTTCTGTTGTGCGTGGTTATAACATTGCTGTAATGTTATTAGCGCAGGTGCTCTCTGCAATTTTTGTTTTTGCTCCAAATAAACCACTCTCAACAGTGCTTTTGGATTTTAAATTATGGGCATTACTCTTCGCAACAGCAAATGTGGTGGCAGGTGGATATATTATCAATCATTTTTATGATAAAGGAAAAGATACCATCAATCGACCTATTAAAACACAAATAGATACTTTTATAAGTCAAGAGACAAAGTTGTATAGCTATTTTATTCTCAATTTCTTAGGTTTAGGCTTTGGGCTTTTAGTTTCTTGGCGCGCAGGATTATTTTTCTCGCTCTATATATTTATGATTTGGTTGTATTCACACAAATTAAAAAGATATGCCCTAACAGGTCTTTTTGGAGGTGCTTTATTAAGCATTTTACCTTTTTTTGCCGTATTTGCTTATTTTAAAAATTTCTCTGAAATTATTTTTGCACATGCAGGTTTCTTGTTTTTTGTGTTACTTATTAGAGAATTGGTCAAAGATTTAGAGAATCTAAAAGGCGATATGTTATTTAACTATGAAACAATAGTCGTAAAGTATGGTGAACATTTTACGCGCCTATTAGTTACTTTTATTATAATTCTTACACTATTTCCCATTTATTTCTTGTTGCAATACCCTGAGATTGGCTATATGAAATACTATTTTGCCTTAGCCGTTGTAGGCTTGACAATGGTAGGGGTTTTAGTTTGGTTTAGCACAACCAAACAACGTTATGTATTTTTACACAATGTTTTAAAACTACTAATTGTAGCAGGAGTGTTGAGTTTGATGCTATTAGACACATCGGTTATAATCCAAAGATTGTTAGAAAAATTGGTGTTGTAACTACTAATTTACAAAAAAACATAAAAAACTTTAACAATAAAAAACCCAACACGTACATGTTGAGTTTTGCTGTTTTGTGACCACGACAGGATTCAAACCTGTAACCTCTTGAGCCGTAATCAAGTGCGCTATTCAGTTGCGCCACGTGGCCGAATTAGGGGTGCAAATATAAATGAAATATTATCGATGGAAAAATGAAATGCTAAAAAGTTTAGCTACTTAAACGATTTCAGCAGATAGACCCAGCTCAAGTAATTTAGAGCAAGGTGTTTTGAGGGCTTTATAAGCTCCTGTTTTAACGCTAGCTTTGCCTTTGTAATGAACGAGTAGGGTGCATTGTTCTGCTTGTAAAGTGGTATGTTCACAAACACGAATCAATGCATCAATTACGAAATCAAAAGTGTTGACATCGTCATTATGTAAGACTATTTCATGAAGATTAGCTTCTTTTTCAGCTACATCGACTTGTTCTTGTATTTTTTCTTTACTACTCATCAAGTTGCGAATCTACAAATAATTTATTGGTTTTTACTAATTTATGGATTGATGGTAGGCAATCAAATTGTTGATGGGTCTTTGTATAATTCCTTTAATTTCTAAATCAAACTTGCTTGCAACTTCTTTTAAAATGCTTTCAAAATAGAAAGCAATGGATCCGATGAAATATATAGGTGTTTCTTTTGGAGCTTGATAGGGTAAAACTCGATTTTCAAAAAAGTTTGAAAAACCTTCTTCTAAAAGTCTACGGATATAGGGATGTTTTTTAAATTCGAACATAAATTGTGCGAAATTCCCTAAGTAGGCATTAGGACTTTCTTCACGATAAAGATTTTTTTTAATTTCATCAGGATCTAAATTGTAAGACTCTTTAAATTTAATAGCAATTTCTAAAGGCATTTTTTTATAAAAATAATCTTTGAGTAGTTTTTTGCCAAAATAGTTACCACTAGCTTCATCCATTAATATATATCCTAAAGAGATAACATTTTTTTCTAAATTTTTACCATCATAAAAACAGGAATTAGATCCGGTGCCTAAAATGCAAACGATAGATTTTTTGCCGCCAGATGTTGCATAAACAGCAGCCAACATATCTTCTTTGACCACTACTTTAGCTTTGGTAAATATGGATTCAAAAACATTTTTGAGTAATTGTGTTGGCTTAGGTGTGCCACAACCAGCACCATAAAAGTAGATTTCTTTTACCTTGTCTTTATGTTGAGTTAATTGAAAATTATTAACGACTCTATTGTGCAACGCATCTCTTGAAAATACGGCAGGGTTTAAGCCCAAAGTTCGTACTCTAAAGAGTTCTTCTTTCGTGTCGTCAAGTGCTATCCAATCGGCTTTTGTAGAGCCACCATCTGCTATTAAAATCATAAAAAGTGATACTTTATACAAAAGTACCACTTTTTACTATTTGGGTATTTAAATACTACTAGTATTTATACTATTCAATAATTTATTCCCAATCTGGCATAAAGGCATTCTCAAATAAAGATGCTCTGTTTTCACCATCAATATCGACAATAAAGACATCCTTCTCAGAAATACCATCATTTGATGTGTTTACCATAATAACTTGTGCTTCATTTGGTGTAAACCTTGGATCAAGATCATTGGTTCCAGCTACTTTGTTTAGGGAGAGATCAGTAGTCGTTGTCGCATTAAAATTATAGATAAACAAATGCGTGTTTAATTGTCTATAAGATGGGTCTTCGTAACCTGATGTATCATAGGTGTATAATAAGTTTTGATTTTCAACAGATATGTTTAAGCCACCTGCTGCTCCCGAAACTCCAGTTAGTACTGTTGTGAGTATAATACCGGACATATCAATGGTGAAAATAGACACATTATAGCCATCAATATCATTGGTTTTGAGCGCAATCATACTTTCATCAAAACTCCAATCACATTCTGTTATAAAACTACCATCAGTTGTTTGGTAAATTAATTGATTCCCGCTTCCATCCTTATTGATAAGATATAATTTGTCAAAACTTGGATAAATAATTCGATCACCATTTGATGACCAAGCAAAATCAATTTCATTTTGTTTGAATCCGATTAATGATACCGCAGAAGTAACTTGTTGCATGTCAGTTCCATCTGGTTTCATGGTGAATATATGTGTTTCAGTATCTTCAGTTCTTAAAAATGCAACAAGTTGGGCTGCTTCATTTTTTCTAGGTCTCCAGCTGTTATTTGCACTGGTTGTAACCGCTAAACTTTCGCCATCTTCATTGGCAGAGTAAATAATATTATGTCCGCTTTCTTCTCGTACATAAAAATATCTATTCTCAGGATAAGATGTAGTTTCAAAGGTGCTAATTGTGGTCATTACATCACTGTTGACTCCATCATTTACACTTACTTGCCAAAAATACTTGACACCATGTTGTAAATCTGACAAAACATAAGTAGTATCTGATAAGCTCTCAACACTGATTAAAGTTTCATCATAATCATTACGAATTTGAATGCCATAGAGGAGTTCATCATCATCAGGATCAGTGGCAGTGCTCCATATTAATTCTACTTCTAAATCTAGGCCAGTAGCTGCATCATCCGGACTTAATAAATCGGGTGCAAATGGTGGTTTGTTGAGCGCATTTGAATCTTCTAGTTCAAATATGATGTTTACCGTAGCATCGACGGTGATGGTTGCAGGTTCAAATCCGGCTAAAAAGCCCTCTTTTTCTGCTTGCACAGAATAGTCACCTACGGGCACGTCATCAAATTGAAAATAGCCATCTACATCGGTAAAAACGGCGTTGTTGGTTGGACTTATGGTTACTTTTGAATTTTCAACAGGTTCAAAACTGGCTGCCTGTACAACTCTACCAGTCATTTGACCTACCTCAGAAAAAGTAAGTTTATCATCTGAACAGCTGTTTAAAAGAACACTATAACTAATTAGGACGATTATATATATAATTTTTTTCATCTTTAAGTTTTTTTTTAAATAAACATTATTTTCCTACAAAAAAGGTTAGACCTAATCCGTAACGCCAATAGAAATCATCATAATTTCCAAAAACCTTCGTGTCAAGTTCATCCGTAAACAACATATTATGTTCGACGAATAGGCGTACACCAAGATTTTTTGTGGGTAGATATTCTATGCCTGAACCATATTGTAATTTGAACTCAAATTGACTGAACTCAAATTGACTGAAATTATTATTTATTAAACTACCACCTCCAGCATACAAGAAAGGAGTCATTTTATCATAGGGGAGGAAAGTGTATTCTATATTGGCATCTGAGAATAAAAAATCTTGTTTAAAAACTTGCTCACTGCCCAAGGTAAGTAATCCTGCAGTTAAGCCAACATTAAAGTTAAATTTTTTAAAATAGTGTCTATAACCAACTTGCCCTCCAAAATCAACATTAGAATTAGCGTAATCTCCATCAAAATAGGATCCAAAGATACCTGCATGAATGGCATGTTTTCCTCGACGGTCAATGAGTTGTCGATTAAACAGTGTCGTTTCAGCAGCAGCATCTTTTTCATGATTATAAGAAGCAATAACTCTATCGACTATAAACTGTTCTTCTCTTGCAAGCCAAGATCCATCTTTTAGACCTTCGATAATTAAAGATTCTACGGCTTTTTCAATGGCTTCTTTGACAGCTAATTGTCCTGGTTCATTTTGGCTGACGCCTGTTTCTACTTCGAGTAGTCTTTTTAGCTTCACAAACCGAAATAGATTTACGTCAATAGCTTGTGATAGGATGGTTTTAGATACATAAACCGTATTTAAAATTTTACCACTAGAGGTTGATACGGCTCGCAAATAGATAGAAATGCGATCTTGTCGATATTGTGTGGACGCCCCAGCTCCAAAATAACGTGCTCCTGCACCACCTGTAATGATATTAGAATCATATGAGATAATACCACCTTCTAGTAATACGCCAGCAAATAATAAGGGTGCAAGTGGTAAGGCTTCTGTTGCATCACCATTTTTTTGGCTTTCTTCTTGACGCGTAGATCGTATAATTTGTCGTTCGTTTAATAAATTACTGACATTTTCACGTTCAATAGGCATAAACCATTTAGAATCTTCTAAAGCTTTAATCAAAATAGTAGTAGCACCTTGTGTGACGGCCGTGCTATAGCTCACACCACTTTCTACTTGTTTATATTGACCCGTTTGATCTTTAAATTTATAAACGCCAACCACGATAGGTTTCACGGGTGTTATGTCTTGAATGTATTGGCTGTCATAGACTTCTTCACCAAATCTAGCTGCTTCTTTTTCTGTAGGTTGATTAAAATACGCACCGCAACTTGCTAAAAGAAATAATACAGCTATAAATACTAGTATTCCAATTTTCCTCATAATAGTCTATTTTTTAATTAGGAATAATAATTTGAGTTTGCTCGCCTGTTTCTGTATCAAAAATATCGATTGATAAACCGCCTGTTGTAGGTGTTATTTCGACGACAAGACTACCAAAGGTATAAGTACCAACTGTTAAGCCAGTTTCACCAAATTCTTGTTGGAATAAGTCACGAGATAACTCATTGAGTAATTGTCTATTAAGGCTTTCTGTAAATTGATCGAGTTCGCTTTTTTCTTCAAAGCCATCTGTTTCTTCCTTGAATTTATTCTGTGCTTCGGCATTACTCAAAAGCCAAGAAGCATTAAACGGATTGCCTCCTAAGAAAGAAGGATTGAGTGGTCTATAAACTATTTCTTGTGCAAAAGAATGTACAATAGAAAATAAGATCAATAGCAATATTAAATATTTTGTTTTCATTTGTCTTTAGGTTTTAAAATAGTTTTTCACTTTTATACAGCATTTTTCTCTTGGTATGATAGCTATAGATAGCTCTGTTTGCCTGGTGTACCGCCATTTGTAGATATTCCTCTTTAGGTTGTGTGTTAAATCTAAAAACAGTTTCATCATTGACTAGAATACTAATCTCACTGTTTCGACCGCCTAAAGCTGGTTTTTCATTGATTACGATCACAAAGGGGTAGTTTAAATTATTTGTACGATTAGATTGACTAAAAAAATCGTAAAAATCTCTGCCTGGTTTGGTCATTACATTTTCAATAATTAAACCTGTGATTTCTATCTGAGTCTCTTGAATAGGTGTGTTTTCAAATTTTTTATTTAGCGCACCAAGACTTAGCGTATCCTTTGAAATAACGTGTCCATCTTTTTTGATAAAAAGATAGATTTCTAACTTGCCATTTGGGTCAATATTAATCTTTTGACTAGACAAGGTTTTATTCTCATTTGGCATCAAATCAAAAGCTCCTGATTGTGAATTTTTTGACATATTACCCGTTGCACCCTTTTTTAAAGCAAGGATGTTGTAGGAGAGATCGTTTTGTAAAGTTGTAGAGTTGTTTAATGCAGTAGCGTAGATGCTAACAAGGTTGTCAGCCTGTACTATTTTTATTTTTGCTTGTATGTTCTTTTCATTTTGGGCAATAGAAGTAGAAAATCCAAACAGCAATAATAATAGCAGCATTGTATTATTATAGTGTTTTTTCATGGTTTTAATAATTTTTTATAATCAGTGTTTGATTGTTTGTTTTTTGAATAATGTTCATATTTTTTGCTAACTCATTTTGACCAAATATTTGAACATCATTATTGTCTCCGTATTGAAGTGTATTCACCTCTGACGGATTAGAATTATAATAGGTGTAATATTCGTAGTTGTTATGGTCTCCAACTTGATTTACCACTTGTGTATTTTTAGCATTACTTATAATGTAAGAGCTATTATAATTACCTGTTTGTATGATATGTACATCAGAGCCAGCATTTTGTTGTGCTTGTGTTATCTGTGCTGTATCGGTTGTGCTAGTTTGAAGTTGAAAGTAGTTGTCAATTAGGTTTGAATTTTGATCTAGTAAACTCTGACTAAAAGAATTTATAGACATAAAAACAATCAAAATATAAACGATATGTGCTGTTTTGTTCATCTCAATACTATTTTATAATGAAAATAATGGGGAGAAAACTCCCCATTATTTTTTGATCTATTAGAATATTACCAACCCCATTGAACTACAAGACCACTATTTGCATGACCATTTTGGTCAATAGTGCTAGTGTGATTTGTACCAACTTGTAGAAGCGTTGCAACATTCCAATCGCCTAATTGGTTAACTGTTGACGTATTGTCAACTCCTAATTGACCAACAAGGCTACCGTTAAACGAACCATCTTGGGTAGTGGTGGCTATATTGTGCAATCCAAATTGTGCAATTCCACTTGCGTTAAATGCTCCATTTTGATCAACAGTTGCTTCATTTTTCTCACCTATTTGTAAGACACCGCTAAGATTTAAACTACCTAATTGTGTAACATCAGCTATATTTTTCTCTCCAAATTGAGCAATACCACTTACATTTACCCATCCATCTTGATCTACATAAGCTTCATTCTTTTTCCCATCTTGATACACAATACTTATGTTACCATAAATATCTTGTTCGACAACTGCTTTATTCATTTTGCCTTCTTGCATCACGCCACTTACATTATAGTCTCCGTTTTGATCTACATCTGCTTCATTTTGATTTCCTTTTTGATCTACACCGCTCAAGTTGTTTTCCCCAATTTGATCTACCTCAGCTTTGTTCATTTTTCCATGTTGTGTAGTAGCACTTTCGTTGTCAACACCATCTTGTAATACATCAGACATATTACCATTACCTCTTTGTAGTTGTGTAGATACATTACCATCTCCTAATTGATCAACTTCAGCATCATTCATTTTACCTCTTTGATCTTGAGATGCATAGTTATCAGTACCAAGTTGATATACATCTCCCATATTTCCATTACCTCTTTGGTCTTGATAAGATTCATTGCCAAAACCCCTTTGTGTAGCTAGAGCTTTATTGTTATGACCTCTTTGATCTTGGAATGCGTAATTTTGTCGTCCTTTTTGATCTACGTCAGCATCGTTGCTATTCCCTCTTTGATATTGATAGGAATTATTATTCCAACCTTCTTGAAGTGCATAGGCATCGTTAGCATGACCTTTTTGATCTTGTTGTGCAAAGTTTCCATAAGTACCCCATCCATAGAATGGACCTTCTTGTTCAATAAGAGCAACATTGTCACTTCCCTCTTGTCTTTGAGTAGCTACATTGTAGCCACCAAAAGCATTAGTGTTTTGCTTTATGGTTGCCAAATTACGGCTACCATCTTGAAATTGATCGGCATCATTAAATTCCCATTCTTGGTATACATAGGCTTCATTTTTTTTGCCATACTGTCTTTGGGTTGACATGTTATCCCAACCATTTTGATCAGCAAGAGCATAATTACCCATTGCTCCGTTTTGCATGGTGCTTTGGTATTGGATAGCCGTATTTCTCAAACCAGTTTGTAAAACAATAGCTGTGTTATTATCATAATACTGCGACTGAGTAGATTTATTATCATCACCTAGCTGTTTAGCATATGCAACATTGTCTTCAGCCCAGCCCACACCTTGTGTTTGAGTTGCTTCATTACGCCAACCAATTTGTAGAACTTCTGCGTCATTACGATCACCAAATTGACCGATACTAACATCATTTAATCCTCCAAATTGAGTTACTACGGCAGCATTTGATACACCACCCAATGGATCCATTTTACCATCCTGTAAAATGTCAGAATTATTCATGTACCCAACTTGTAAAACTATGTCACTGTTACCGACACCTTTAGAAGTTACCGTACTTGTGTTATGCTGAGCATACACAAAACTTGCTGTGCTTAAAAAAAGCACAAATAATAAAAGCTTTTTCATAATATGAAATATTTAGAATTAATAATGGTACAAATGTCAAGTAGAAGTGCGAAAAGGGCAATGATGTTAATCAATCGTTTAATTGATTGTAATCATTCTAATTTTAGAAGGTTTTTTGTCGGTCTAAATATTTTACTAATTTTTAGAAGTTTACCAGTAAATTGTATATTTTATTAGTACCTTAGTAGTCTCCCCAAAGAACATTAATCTTTAATGCTTTAGCTTATGTTCGATGGTATTGAAAATATACTTGAATCTGCCTTTAGTGCTACGCTAGAAGGAGTCGTTTTGGTAGATAGTAAGACTAAAATTGTGTTGGCAAATAATGCCATAGAGTCTTGTTTGGGTTATGAACGTGAAGAGGTAATTGGCAAAGACTTAGAATTATTTATTCCAGAAGCGTTACGAAGTGTCCACAAAAAACATGTAGCGGCTTATTTTAAAGATGCTTCCTACTTATCTTTTGATAATGCAAGAGAGGTGCAAGGTCTCCATAAAAACGGAAAACTTGTGATGCTCGAACTCCGATTAAATGTATTTGAGTTTAAGGGAGTAAAATATGCTAAAGCACATATTTTTGATATTAGTAAAAGAAAAGAGAAAGAATCTCAAATACAATTAGAAAAAAATAGATTACAACAAAAAGTAAAAGAAAATACCAAAGAATTACAGAAATTAGTAAAACAACTTCGTGTTACCAACACACATCTAGAAAAGGAAATTCAACAAAAAATTATTGCAAAAGATAAAGCCCGACAAGCTTTATTGGCAGAGCGAGAATTGAGTCATTTAAAAACGAAATTTTTATCCTTAGCTTCTCATGAGTTTCGCACACCTTTAAGTGGAATACTTACTTCTACCACTTTATTAAGTAAATATATTTCTAAAAAGGACGTAAAAAGCAAGAAACATCTTATCATAATTAGAACTTTAGTAATCCACTTAAGTAATATTTTAGATGATTTTATGTCTCTTGAAAATATAGAAACAGGTGGGATACATTATAAGTTTACCAGTTTTGGTTTCAACAAGCTGATGAAAACCATTATTAAAGAATCTAATAACTTATTAAAAACGGGTCAGAGTATCAATTATACACCTTGGGAAGCCTGTCCTAAGATTTTTCAGGATAAGAAAATCATTAAAATAATTGTTTCAAATGTCGTGTATAATGCCATAAAGTATTCACCAGAAAACACACCCATAGATATTATCGTTGAAGACGATAATTTTGTTAAAATTACCATTAAAGATAAAGGAATCGGAATACCAGAAGAAGAACAAAAAAACGTTTTTAAACGTTTTTTTCGGGCATCAAATGCCTCACATTTTCAAGGAACAGGTATAGGCCTAAATATAGTAAAGGCAAATGTGGAAGGTTTAGGAGGTACGATACACTTTAAGAGTAAAGAAAATGAAGGAAGTACATTTATTATTAGGTTACCTAAAAACAAGGTGATGTAATTGTTAATTTAATGTGTCAATAATTTAAACTATGAAAAATCATATCTTGCTAATTGAAGACGATAAAATTGTTCGAGAAAATACAGCTGAGATTCTTGACTTTGCTGATTATAAAGTAACGACTGCATCAAATGGTAAAATAGGCGTAGAGAAAGCAAAAGAATTTAAACCAGACTTGATAGTCTCAGATATTATGATGCCTAAACTAGATGGTTATGCTGTTTTCCAAATCCTATCTAGAGATCAACAATGCAAACACATTCCTTTTATATTCTTATCTGCTAAAACAGACCATGCTGACATAAGAAAAGGGATGGAATTAGGTGCTGCTGATTATTTGACGAAACCTTTTGAGGAATCCGAACTCTTAAGTGCTATCTCAATTAGGCTCAAAAAAGACAATGAAACAACTGTAAATCAGATGAGTAAAAGTGTGCCAGAACTAAACTCAAGTGCTTTAGAAGTAGAAACCATTGCCGAATTAATTGAATTATTCTGTAAAAGAAAAACGAATAAATACCAAAAAGGGGATAGTTTGTTTTGTGAAGGGAACAGAAGCAATCATCTTTTTTTAGTAAAAAAAGGTTTGATTAAAACTTTTAAATCTACTGAAGAAGGCAAAGAGTTTATCACTGGTTTTTACAAAGACAAAAGTTTTATTGGGTACACCTCTTCATTAGGTGATTTTCCCCATACTGAAAATGCCGAAGCTATAGAAAACTCAAAAGTCATAAAGATTGAGAAAGAAGAGATCATCTCTATTTTAGAGTCTAATCCGCATATAGCTCTAGATCTTATTGAATTATTTGCCAAAAATATTAAATCAACAAAAGAAAAATTAGTTCAGGTTGCTTATGATTCAGTTAGAGGTCGAACTGCAAAATCACTACTATTACTGGCTAAAGATGATCCGTTAGATACGATCATTCTTTCAAGAGCCGATTTAGCCAGTTTAACGGGTATTGCAAAAGAAACATTGATAAGAACACTTTCAGACTTCAAGGAAGAGAAGCTTATCGAAACAAGTCGAACTTTTGTAAAAATCATTAACAAAAAGCAATTGATGAAGATTAATTAATGCTTTATTCTTTTTGCTGACTATAATCAACTTATCCATTGATTAAAATCATTGTTTGAATGATAGAAAGCCATGATATTTGCCCTGTAATAAGATGATTGTTTCATTGTGATGCTGCTTATTATTAAAAAACGTGGTAAACTGTTTTTTCGAGTATAGAGGGTAATATTTTGGGTTTCTACACCATATTTTTATAACAGTTTTTACTAATTTAGGTTTATGGCTTGGTTGAGTTGACAAGTAGGTATTCTTAGTTTTCTCATAAGAAGTACAGTAGCATCAATGTTTGTCGACGTATGTAGGTTGAGCATAAACCTTATAGGAAACGGAAAGCACCTGCTTTCCGTTTCTTCTTTTTATAGAGAATACATCTAAAAATATTCCAACGTAGGTCATAACGTATTGATAAGAATCAGTAATAAAATTGACTACTGTCATTGTTATAAGCCATGTCTCAATACTAACTTAGCGGTATATTAATTTTAAAACCCCACATTATGATACCTGTAAAAGTAAAAGGGCCAAAAATGTCATGGTTGAGCCCTGCAATCTCAAATTTTTTTGACATGGATCGATTAGCAACAGATGAATTGTTGTTTAAAAAAGACTTGTTTCCAGCGATAAATGTTGTTGAAAAAGACAATGTTTTTGATGTAGAAGTCGCGGTGCCAGGTTTTTCTAAAAAAGATTTTAATATTACCATTGATGATGGTATGTTAAATATTTCTGCTGAAAGAAAAACGGAAAGTAAAAAAGAAAGTGATAACTTCATTCATAAAGAATTTACGTGTAAATCATTTATTCGTTCTTTATTATTGCCTGATAATGTCGATCAGGATACAAAACTTAAAGCGCATTATGAAGATGGTATCCTGAAATTACTTTTACAAAAAAGAGAAAGCAAAGAACTGCATCATGTTAAAGTGATTGAAGTTGTTTAATAATGTTAAACACAGAGATTACAAACTGTTATCTCTGTGTTTTTCTTTTATACTAATTTAAAATTTCCAAAAAATGAAATCTGTTGTAGTGAACCTTGCTAAGAAGAAGAAAAACTTGTATAAACTTTATACGATATCTCAAAAATGGATTGCTGAACTAGAGTTTATTAGAGATGAACACCATTTTTTACAAGATTTAATCAGTACTTTTTTTGTTGATTTATGTAGTGTTGATTATTTCCCTGAGACTAGAAGGTTATCTAAAAAGCTCGAGGAGTCAAATAAAAAAGCAAACTTGTTTTTGTTAGAATTGAGAACACACAGCAAACAACTTTCAACACTTATAGAGAGTAGCCATCTTAATGGAGAAGAAGATTTTAGAAAAAGACAAAAAAAACTGGCCAATAAATTTGACCAGTATGTACTTGGTTCTAAGTTATTAAAAAGTCGTGTTTTTGCCATTATCAAGAATATCATGAAGCAGCATAAGCAAAAGCTCTTATTGTCTCACGCTAATTCTCAAGAAGTAGATAGTTCCATGCCTTAAGACTTATCTCTTGATCTTTATGATAGCTCACCTCTTTATTTGTGAAAAAGTTCGTGGGAGTTGCGGTATAATCCATTGTGAAAGTAACAGGGTTGGGAGATAGATTTGCAATAAAACTCACTTTTTCCCCTTCTTTCTCTCTAGTAAAAGCCAATATTTTTGTATCATCAGACGTTTTAATTCGTGTATACGAAGCGGCATTTTTACCACCATTTAAGGCAGGATTTGTTGTCTTTATTATTTGTAGCTTAGTATATAAGTCGAAATATTCTCCTTTATTTTTGGAAATGGTGTCTTTTTCAAAAAAACGGAGTCGTTTATTTAAATCATATTCTTGTCCGCTATATATTAAAGGCATTCCTGGTGC
>Ga0209633_10003592_pt1 | contig 14269 bp, 13 predicted proteins | sample Cruoilmetagenom1_FD_187290 | JGI IMG/M metagenome (GOLD analysis project Ga0209633, IMG submission 187290) | Oil polluted marine microbial communities from Coal Oil Point, Santa Barbara, California, USA - Sample 1 (SPAdes) (version 2) | ecosystem: Environmental > Aquatic > Marine > Oil seeps ... | reverse complement strand
ATCCCTAATTGTTCCACTGATGTCTTTTTTATTTTGACTATATATTATATTTGAAAAAAAGATAAGACTTAGAAAAACAAAATATAGAAGAACCATAGAATAAGAAGAGAACTTACTACCAAATTTAAAAATCATAGAACATTCCTAATAGAATAAATTGATCAAAGATTTATTATAAAGTGAATTATACTTGCGATTATTATGCCATCAAATTATGTGTTGATTAAGCAATGAAATAACGCATAATACTTTCACTACGACTATCTAGTCGATAAATACGCCCGAATAGACGACTTACTAAGAATTAAGACAATTTGAGTTTAGAAATGGTTTAAAAAATAAGGAGTGTAAATGATTACTATATAATTTGGAATAGCTTTTAATATTTTTCGAAAACTTATTGGAGTCTGAAAGGGAAAATAATTACTGCGTGTTGTTGTTGAGATTTTTGATTTTCTGGTAATGGTTCGAATCGCCATTGTTTTAATGAATTTATTGCAACCTTTTCAAGACGAGAATCAGCTTTTACTAATGGAAGAATTCTACCAACTGAACCATCACCCATAATTGTAAACCTAAGTTTTACATCAATTTCTTTTGAAACTCCATCTGGATAAGCAGGTAAAAAATAGCTATATATTTTGCGTTTACCTTTTCCTCCAAATTTTATTTCAAATCCAAATCCGCCTTCACCAACACCACTTTCCTCTTTACCTTTTCCCGATTCTTCTTCTTTTTTTACAATAGGTTTGATTTTTTGCGGTTCTGTTTCTGTTTTCTTTTCTTCTATATCTGCTGCAGCAACTACATTATTTTCTTCATCTGTATTTTCAACCTTAGGTAGTTCAACTTTTTTTACAACCTTTTTAGCAACTTCCTTTTGAACTTCTGGTTGTTTCTTTTGAATATCTTCATTCATTGTTTTGGCTAAAACACCAGATGAACTTAGTTTGCCTATTGCTCCAAAACCAATAGTAATAGTATCATCTTCAACCGGTTCTAAAGATATTTTTATTAAAAAAAATATTAATGCAAGAATTAAATGGAATGTAAATGATAAGAAATATGGAGTTACTTTTTTTTTCAAAACGATTGCTTCTCTGTTTCAATTGTAAATTTATCAATTCCAACTGCTTTTGCAGCATCAATAACTTGAATAACTAAATCTATATTTACAGTTTTATCTGCTCTTATAATTAAGTTTGATTCATTAATAACTTCTTTTAATCCATCTATCTTAATTGAAAGTTCATTGATATCAGTCTCTTCCGAACCAATGTAAACTTTACCTTCTTCAGTTAATGATACAATCATTTTAGTAGGAATGCTTTGCTCATTTAACTTTGACGAAGGTAATTTAACTTTTACACCTGTCTGAATTACAAATTGAGAAGTGAGTAAAAAGAATATAAGTAATAAGAATACAATATCAGTCAACGATGATAGGCTGAAAGCACTTAATGGTTTTTTTGTTCTTTCAAATTTCATTTAATGGCCTATAATTCTATTTCAATGTCTTCTTCATTAAGTATTTCACCTTTATTTGTTTCTTCAATAATATCAACAACATCGTTAGAAACAACTTCCATATCCAAAATCAATTTGTTAATTGCCGAAGAAAGATAATTATAAAAAGTTAAAGCAATAATTCCTATTGTTAAACCAACAGCAGTTGTAATAAGAGCTTCCCAAATTCCTCCAGCAAGATCACTAGGATTTGCTCCACCTTGCAAATCGGAAATTTTCATAAATGCTTGAATCATACCAGTAACAGTTCCAAGAAACCCAATTAACGGAGCAATACCAGAAATTGTTGCAACAACTGTTAAACCCTTTTCTAACTTTGCAACTTCTTGCCTTCCAGCGTTTTCAATTGATTCTTTAACTCGCTCATGTCCCCATTTATATTTTTTCAATCCGCTTTTAATAATATTTGCTGCAGATGATTTTTCTTCAATGCAATAACTCATAGCTCCTGAAATATCTTTTTTAATTAACATTCCTCTAATCTTTACTAAAAAAGCTGGAACATTTAATCTCGATTTTCTAATTACAATATATCGTTCAATAATAATTACAAGTGCTATAAAAGAAGTTAGCAACAGTGGTAGCATAAGCCAGCCACCTTTGGAAAGTATTGATATTAATGACATTATTTATCCTAAATTATTAATCTTTATTTTACATTTTTCTTTATTGATTGAGCTTCTTTAAGTGTTGCTATTTTTCCAATTCTTACTCTATGCCAATTTGCTTTAAATTTTGGAATATAAGCCTTTATCACGTATGCTGAATAACCCTTCTTTTTTAATCGATTAACTTCTTGCTCAGCAACACGTTGTTGTTTCCATGATGAAATTTGAACTGAATAGTTTGTCCCATCGAAAAAGATATTGTTATTAACTTCTCTTGAAGTTTTACTTGTGCTAGCTTTCTTTGGAGTTTCTGTAACTTTCTTTTTTACATCCTTTGGTTTTGTACTTGTAGCTTTTGGTTTCGAAGTAGTTACTTTTGGGACAGTAGATTTTTCAATATTGGACTTTTGCGTATTTGATTTTTTATTATTCTGCTTAATATCCTTTTCAATTTCTTTTGCAAAAGAATTCTTTTTAGTATTCTTTTTTTCTTTGCTACCATTATTGACGATAGGTTTATCTTCATTAGCTTCAACTTTATCATCATTTTTACTTATTGTACTATCATCATTATTGCTGTTTGTATTAACAGCCATAACTCTTTTTTTGGCTTCTTCAAATTCCTTTGCGTGCTTTTCAGAAAGTGTAATCTCAACTTCATTTTGGTCATAAAGCCATGTTGGGTTATCAAAGAAAAGATAATAGATTCCAATTGCCCCAACTATAAAGAAAGCTATAATTAACGCCATGATTGTTGGACTATAGCCTTTCTTAAAATTATTCATTCCTGGATGTGCCATGTCGTCGTCTTCTTTATTTTGTTTATAAAATTCTGGATCATTGCTAAATAATATTGCTTCTTCTTCTGGTTTTTCTGTCTTACTTTCAGTTTTATGATCTTCTATATCTAATTCACTTACTTCTTCAACTATTGGTTCAATAACTTCTTCATGTAATTTTATTTCACTTTCCTCAATTATTTCATCTTTTACATCTTCGGCAATATTTTCCACGTCAGAAATTAATTCTTCAGTTTCAATTGGTTTCTCATCTAATATTTCTTCTATTTTTTCATCAGAAATAATTTCAGGATCTGAAACATCCTCAACTATCGATTCTGGTATTTCGTTTACAATCTCAGAAATTTCCTCTTGTTCAATCACTTCTTCTGATTCGTCTAAATCTTCTGGTTTTACTTCATCACTTTCCTCATCATTTTCTAAATCATCATCAATTAGTAATTCCGAATCATCAAATTCAGCAAGTAACTCTTCTTCATCTAATTCAACAAAATCGTTTGGATTTGGTGTTGATTCATCATGATTTAAATAATCTTCTAAATCGGTTATATCTTCTTCCTCAACCTCGTCTATTAAACTTGCAAATGTTTGCTTTCCATCTAAATAATCATCCCACAAATCATAGTTTTCCAATTTTTCTGAACTAGAAAGTAAATTCGAAATTCTTTCATCAATAGACAACTCAAAATCACCGTCACTCTCATCACCATTTTTTTCGCTAAGAGGAACAGTTGGTTTACCAATTCCTATACTAAATACGCTTTCGTCAAATTCTGTACTATCTTTTTTACTAGGTTCAATTTCTAATGTTAAGAACAAAGATTCTTTTTCATTATCATCAGATTCTGCTGAAAATATTAAAACATTTTTAGCCGTAGATGATTTCTTCTTGGATTTATCTAATTTTTCAAGTTGCTCCTTAAGTTGAAATACTCCTAAATTATCAATCTTTAGAGCTTCTCCAATTTTAAGATATTCTGCAATCTTTTTCTTAAAAAATAAAAAAGTAGCACTTTCTTCATGACTACTAACATTTAGCAGTTCGGCTAATTTACTTTCTAGTTTTTCTTTGGTCATCTCAAAACCCTAATTATACTAAATAAAATTGCCATGCATTCAATCTTCAGAATTCTCAAAAAAAAACTGATTTAATATTTCAATTCAATATTATCTATCAATTTTCTTAAAACTACCATCTATATTCAAAACCGAAAAGAGCATCAAACGGTTTAGCTTCATAATTGTTATAATAATAATATTCAGTGTTGGTTAAATTTTCAAATTGTAAAGTTAAGTTAAAGTTGTTAAATATTTCATAATAAATTGATAAAGATAAATTGATCTTACCCTGTAATTTTTCTGAATTTTCCAAATCAAAATACGCTCCATCATCAAAATTTAGATCTAACTTTGTCCCAAAATTGTTGAACCAATTATACATATATGATAAATTTCCAACAATGGTAGGTGTATAAGGAACCTTTTTATCAGATGATCCTTTTACATCTTGAACTTTCAACTCGGCATAAAAGTCTCCAAGCGATTCTTCTCTCATAAGGATATTTGCAAATACGAATGTATTTTGAATTTCATCCTTGTAAACATCAAAAAAGCCTTGAGTCACATTATCTAAAAAATAAATTGCATTATCAGAATTTTTATATCCACCGCCGCCAGTAATTTCAATATTTTCTTTATGATTAAAACGCATAGCAACTTTTAAATTTATATTATTTTCTATAAAAGAATTTGCAAATGAGTTCATTTTATAATATCTATTTTGGGAAACAAAATCTTTTAACGTAATTAACTCAGCATAAGGAGAAAATTCTCCCCAAAGAGTTAAACTATTACTCATTCTTAAACTTACAAAAGCAAAAGGTGTTACAAAGGAATTTGTTCCACTCTTTGTAAAGTTAATTCCTCCCTTAATATTAAGATTTCTAAATACGTTAACACCAATTGTAGCAATGGTATTGTAGTAATTATCGCTTCCCAAATTGGGTATTGAAGTTGACAAAGACTGATTTTTAATAGTTCCATTTAGTTCAAATGTTACTTTATTCAGCTTATATTGAATATAAGCATTCGAAGAAATAACATTCTCATTTGTTGAATCATCGCTTTGGTTATAATAATTATCATTAATACTTAAACCAAAATTGACACTGCTATTATTTTCATAATTAAATGATAATGTACCATTTCCAAATTCTGCTTCACGATTTAAGCTTGGAGATTGCGAACCATAAAAGTTAAAAGACTCAATTTTGTATCCGCCATCAAGACTAATTTCAAGTCCTGGTAAAAATCCAGACTCACGATCTACAAAATATTTTGCTCCAAGATTTCCACCTACAAAATTAACTCCGGCTTCATCTATATAATTCAATTCTCTTAACCCAAATAAATGTGCATTATATAAAAAATTATCATTCCAATTATTATAATAAAATTCTCCGGATGGCCAAGTATGTAAACCAGCATTAACTTTTATAAGAGCGTTGTTTTCTTGTAATAAATTATTAAGACCAACATGCTCACCCTTTAATTTAGGCATCTCTAATGGAATTTCCTCAACACCAGGGAAAGTAGGATTGAAAAAATCTTTTGAAAGCAAAGGAATAAATTCAGGTTGCTTCTTTTGTATTTTAGGAAGACTTATGTTTTGCACACCAGTAATTACAAAATCCGGTAACTCAATACTTTGGGTTTTAGTTTGCTCTTGAGCTAACAGAACAATGTTTAACATACAAATTATTATAATTAATTTTTTCATAATGAATTTAATTTTTCTTTAGCTTCCTTTCCCATCAAATCTCTTGGATGCTTCTTTAACACACCTTTATACATTTCTGAAGCACTTTTTTTATCCCCAATTTCAGTATAAGTATCACCTAACTTCATAAGAGATTTTGAATACCATTCGTCATACGAAGCATACAAAGAACGAACTCTAATTAAAGTTTCAATAGCTTCATTATAATTTTCTTGGTCAAATTGGGCTACACCCTTAAAGTAAAGGGCTTGGGCAGCGATGTCATCATTTCTATTTTTACTAACATCATCAAAAAGTTCAAATGCATTCTCAAAATTACCTCTTGCAAGTTCCAACAAGCCTAACTCCAATTCAGCTTTATGGTAAAATAAAGAGGCATCAGGTTTTTTAAGAACTTCATTAAAAGCCTGATATGCTGAAGGAATATCATTGTTTTCTAAGTAAGCTTGAGCTTTAATAAAATTTAATTCAGCAAATCTTTTGCTGTTGGTTAACTTTAGAATTACTTCATCATACAAGTTTATTTCATCAGATAGGTTTTTCTTTTCTCTATAAATGTTTCCAGCTTCTAAAACAGAATTAAAGCCAATTTCTGTATCAAGTGATGTACTTCTCACAACTTCAAAATAGTTTATTGCTTTATCAAGATTACCAAGTAATACTTCACTTTTCCCCATCCAATAATATGCGCTTGGTATTAGATTACTTTGGGGATGGTTATCAATAATACTACCATAACTAGAAACTGCTAATTTGTAATCTCCAGAATTATATAAAATTTCCGCCTTTATAAATCTAACTTTATCAACAAAACCCAAATTCCCATTTGATGCAATAAATCTATCAAGATATTTAATCGCTTCAGTCTGTTTATCTTGAACTATATAACAATACTGTATTCCATTTACGGCATCATAAACATATTGCGAATTTGGGAAATCAGAAATAACTTTTTTATAACTTCTTATAGCTTTATTATAATCACCTTTGTTAAAGTATGAATCACCAATAGAGTAGTACGCAATAGGTAATGTTGGCGAAGCAGGATATTGATCGAATAATTTTTGATAACTAGAGATTGCATTATCAAACTCAGACCGCTGGAAGAAAATCCATCCTATCAAGTATTGAGAATCATCAGCATATTTTGAATTGGGAAATCTTAATTGAATATCATCCAATACATCAATAGCAGCAGAAGCATCACCAAATTTAAAAAGAGATTGAGCATAATTAAAAAATGCTCTTTCATCTTTTGAAAATTCGCCAGAGTGTTCAAGAACGTTTTTATAATGTGAACTTGCTTTAGCAAAATCTTTTGTTCCATAAAAACAATCCGCTAATCTTAATTCGCACTCATTTTTTCTAACATCATTTGGATATTTTGAAATAAACTCTTTAAATACAAACGCTGATTTTGGAAATTCTTTTGAATTGAAAAAAGAATATGCTTTGCTATAAAGCATATTTTTCACAAGCAATCTATCATTACTTTTAACCTTTGAATAATTCCTAATTGATTGATTATAATTGCCAAGAAAAAAGTTCGCTTCACCCAAATAAAAATTTAATTTATTAATATCTACCTTAGTACTTGCAATATCAATCTTATTAAATTCTTGTAAGGCTTTAACATTATTTTTCAAGAAAAAATATGAAACTCCCAAACCAAGATGAGATCGATCTTTTAACTCTTGAGCAATTTGTGGTATCATCAATCCACGCTTAAAATATTCAGATGAAGTTTTGTATTCTTTTTTGCGTAAATTGATTTCCCCGAGTAACGTAAGCGATTTTGCTTTGGTTAGCGGATTATCTGAGTCAACAGACTTTAATAATGTTTCTTCTGAATCAGAAAAACTTTCTTCTTTAAACTTGCTTATTCCAATGTTAAGTCTAACACTCTCAGCTAATGGATCATTGGGATATTTTTCAGCAAATTTCTTATGAATTTGAATTGCTTCTTCATGCTGACCAGCATATCTTTTAGCTTCTCCACTCCAATACAATGATTTTACTGAAAGTGAATTATTTGCATTTGCAAGATCATTAAATAAATTGAAAGCACTTAAGTATTTTCCACTTTGAAAATTTATCCAAGCTAATCCATAGCGAATTTTTTCTAACATTTCAGGTTTGGGACTATTGCCAAGAATTCTTTTATATGCTACTGAGGAGTTACTGTATTCTTTCAATCTATAGAAAGTACTTGCTAAAACAAAATCAGCTTCGTTTTTATCATCAATTGGGAGTTCTTCAATAAGTGGATCGGATAGTTCCAAAACAGCATTGTCGTATTCTTCCAAGTTAAAATAACAAACTCCAATCCTAACTTGTGCTTGTGGAGCTAATTTACTTGATGAATGAAATCCCAGGAGTTTATCATAATACTTAACCGCATTAAGATAATCCCCTTTCTTTTCATAAACATTTGCTAATGAATAAATACTGTAATCAACAAAGGAATTGTTTGCTCCTGCAGCTACTGCTGTTCTAAAAAACTTTTCTGCACTAACTAAATCATCTTCTTGTATAAAAGATTCGCCAATAAGATAATATGCTGAGCCATTAAAAGTAGAGTGTGGATATTTATCAACTAATTCTGAGAATGAGTTTCTGGCTTGATCATAATTCTTTCTCTTAAATTGCAAGCTTCCTAATTTGTAAAGAGCTGATTCTCTATAGTTAGAGTGTGGATATTCAGATAGAAAATATTCAAATTGCGAGATTGCTCCATCTTCTTGCTCAAGTCCTAATAAACATTCTGCAATATGATATTCAGATGATGCAATAATTTTATTTTCAACTTCATCAAAAGTGATTATTTTTTGAAAATTATTTAATGCGTAAGAAAATTCATTACGATTAAATTTATCCATTGCTGATGAATGGAGCTCAATATTACTTTGCGAAAATAATTGAAAACTATTCAGGAAAACGAATGTAAAAAGTATTTTGAATATTCTCATATTACCAAGTTGTTTATAAACATAACCTTTTAACGAAACCAAAGTAAAAGAGTTCCAAATTTATTCTAATAATATTTTACTTTAATATAATTAAATGACAAATCAAGTTAAAGATAATTATTATATTATTCAATTAACTTGTTTGTTTACAAAGAGTTAAGAATTTATAGTTTTGAATTAAAAATATAGCAAATGCTTTATTTTAGGATCTAAACATAAAAAATTATAATTAAACGGAAGGAGTTATGGTAGATATTAAAACAAAAGCTCAATCATTAAATATGATTGAGCTTTTGTTTTTTCTAAAAAAAATTGAATTTATTTTATTTTAGGTATTTAATTTCGTGGTTACTTCTATCTTTATATTGCTTGTCTTTTTTTGAGACACCAAAACTTTCTCTAGCTTTATCAAACTGTTTCATACCCTTAAAAGCTAAACCTTTGTAAAAATGTGGAGCACCTTTTGGAACTTTAGATTTTTTACTTCTGTAATTTATTGCATTATCAGCAGCTTGAAGAGCATCTTCGTATTTACCAGTTTCAACATAAATATCTGCAAGCTTTAGGTAAGCAGCATCATAATTATAATTTGAAACTGCACTCATTAAATATTCAGTAGCTTTATTATAATTTTTATCTTTAAGTTCTTGAGAACCTAATTTGGTATAAGCTAATCCAATATATTTTTGAGCACGTTTCTTCTGTTTTTTCTTCTGAGTTGTTTCTTCAAACTTCTTAAAACTTTCAACCGCTTTTTCATATTTGCCCCATGAGTAATAAGTTGTACCTAGAGAATTATAAGCAGTTTCAAATTTAGGATTCATTTCCAAACAGGCATTTAATGCTTGCTCTGACTCTTGAAATTTACGTTGCTTTTTATAAGCAGCACTCATTTGATAATAAATTCTATAATCTTTTGATATGTTAAGAGCAGAAGCATATGATCCAAGTGCACCTTCATAATCTCCGGCTTTTTTCTGTTTATTTCCAGCATTGTATAACTTAGCTGCTTCGTTATCCATTTTGCCTTCTTGAGCAAAAGAAGAAATAGATAACATTAATAAAACAGACATTACAATTAAAAGTTTTTTCATTGGTTTATCCTTTGTTATTAAATTAAAACTATTTGTGCGGAAAGCGGGACTTGAACCCGCACGCCCTTTCGAGCACTACCCCCTCAAGATAGCGTGTCTACCAATTTCACCACTTCCGCAAAACGAACCCCAAAGATATATTTATGGAGTTAAAAAAGCAATAGAATTTAGTTTACTCGTTTTCATTGAAAGGTTATAATTATTAGACACAACAACTGTTAATTTTGTTCCATAGTTTAATCTTAAAGGATTAATTGCTCCAAACAGTAGTTTATAAAAATGAATTTAAAATAGAAATTAAATCGGAGTTTAATGTAATAATAACCTCATTGTTATAAACTAATTCAGAAGAACAAGATCATATGGACATACTAAATAGGGTCTCAGTAAAATAATAAAAATCTGTCATTCCCAACTTGATTGGGAATCCAGGTAGGATTAACAATGGATCTCAGATTAAAACATTCGCAGATGACATCTATTGGAGATAATTTATCATAATTTATATTCGTTTCAATAGCCATTTAATTATTTATTTCGCAAAACCTTTAATATCTAAAAAATATTACAAAATTAAATCAGCTAAATCTATCTAATCATTATTTTTTCTTTCACCTCTTCTATTCAAGTATCTATTTTTTCCACCTTTGATAAGCATATCCCTTACATCTCTCTTAAATTTATACTCAAATAAAATAAGTTTACTAATTTGTTCTGTACTTAAAATATCTTTTACAGAATTAATAAATTTATTTTTTCCATTACAAAGTTCAATTTCTAGTTTTTCATTCTGGTTAATTAAATTTGTCAACTCAGCTTCATTTTTATTTTCATTGTTTAGTGCAGTCTCAAGTTCATCCAAAGTAGTTTTATGTTTTTCCATAATAGTTCTTTGTGCTTCATGATGTTTATCTTTCCTTATAAAAAATTTAACTGCTAAATCTTCATCAAGATCTAAAACTTCTAACAATTTTATTTTTTCTAATTGTCTGTACTTTTCACCTGAATTTCGTTGCGACCTATTCCCAGCTTGTCCAAAACTGATCTGTGCACTTAATAATAGGAACATAAAAAAAGTTAACTTTTTCATTTTTAATCCTTTAAAATATTTTTGTTAAGTAATAATGTATAAACCTCATCAAATTGATCATCAGAAAATTTTTGAACAAATTCTGCATCAACAACATCCTTATAAATATAGGCTTCTAAGTTTTCATTTTGAAGTTCAGCATTCATCAAATTATCTAAATCTTCATCACCAAATTCTTCATAATCATTTACAACTGAATAGTAAGTATTCTCTGATGATAATGCATCTGCAAAGAGTTCATCCATAACATCTTCTTCGTTTGAAAATTCAGTTATCATTTCGTTAAAATTATAATTGAATCCATTGCTTTTATTATTGCCAAATTGTAAAGTTAAAAAGATTGCTAATAATACAACTGGGAAAGCATATACAATCTTTTTAAATGGTTGAAACGATTTTTGCTTATTCATTCTATTTCTAACATTTGGTAATAGATTGACAAAGTATTGTTCATCGACATCTATATTATTAGATAGAGAACCAAGTTTTTCTTTATATAGATTATATTCTTGCTGAAAGTCATTTGATTCTTTCAACATTTTTTCAAACTTAACTTTCTCTTCTTCGCTCAATATGTCATCTTCATATTTAATAAAGAGATCAATATTATTCATTTTTCATTATCTCCATAATTTTTTTTGATGCGTGAAAATAATTCGCCTTTAATCCACCTATACTTTTCCCTGTAATTTCAGAAATTTCATTGTAACTTAATTCTTCAAAATGTCTAAACACAAAAACTTCTCTTTGTTTAATTGGCAAACTATCTAATACTATATTCAATCTATTTAATTTCTCAACGTCATCGTAATTGCCCACTATATCTTGATGATCGCTAATGTCTAATACTTTAGTATCGTTTATATTCAAAAAGTTTTTAACTTTTCTTCTTTTTATTAAATTCAAACTTCTAGTTTGAGTAATTTTATAAATCCAAGTTTTTAAGGATGAATTAAATTTGAAATTTTTTAATTTTTCATAGATAACAATAATAACTTGTTGTGTAACTTCATCAGCATCTAAATGATTTCCAACCATTCTTCTAGCATGCCAGTAAATCATCTTCTGATATTTTCTAACTAGTTTATTAAACGCAAGTTCGCTTCCTTTAACAAACTCTAGAATTAAATCATTATCTAAATTATTTTCCATAAAATACCTTGGTAACAAATTAGACAAATTGAATAACAATTTGGTTTAAAAAAATAATTTTAAACCTTTTTGGGTAATGTTGTGTCAAATATGTAAAATCAATCATTTACAAAAAAAAGGGAAATAAAATGAGAAAGTCTATTGTAGTAATGTTAATTGTAGGTTTAATGTTAACAGGTTTTTCAGACAGCTTTGCAAAAAAAAGAAATAAAGGAAATAACAGAAATTTTAACAGTGGAGAAAATATTGCTAAATTATTGAAATTAACAGATACACAGTTAGCTAAATTTAACGAGTTAAGATTTGCTCACCAAGCTAATGTTATAGATGTTGAAGCAAAAATTGAGAAACACAGATTAGCAGTAGAAAAAATGATGGTAACAACAGGTAAAGTTAATGCAGCTAAATTGTTGGAAGTAACTGGAGATATTAGTGGATTTAGAGCACAATTAGTTGAACTAAGAACTAACAATTGGTTAACAGTTTATAAAATGTTAAATGAGGACCAAAAAGTAATTTGGAAAGATAATTTCCAACGTATGAGAGAACAAAATAATAATGGTTTCAGAGATGGTTCAAGAAGAAGTGGAATGGGAAATCGTGATGGAAATAGATCAAGTTTCCGAAATGGTAATGGTTCAAGAAATGGCAACGGATCAGGAAATCGTGATGGTTCAGGTACTGGTCTAATGAGAAATCAACGAAGCTTTAATAACAACTAAAAAAATAATTCAAACAAAAAGCCGGGAATCTAAATAGATTATCCGGCTTTTTTAATTTAAGAAGAATAATTTTCTTTTAACTTTTCAATACTATTCATATATCTTTGATAACCTTTCGGCATTTTCGGACCATTCAAATTCATTTTAGAAGCAACAGATTTTTCCATTCTAACTTGTTTACCATCTTCGTATACAAAATAGTGTGATAGAATAGAAAAAATTTCGTCATAACTTTTTATTTTTAGCAACTGCTGATTAAATAGTTGATCTAAAAATTTTATTAAATCTGCTTCTGTTCCATGCCAAGTTATTTTGTTTTCTTTTTCATTCTTTAATTCTCTTATAGAAGTAGAATTCTCTTGATCACTCAATTTTTCCTTAAGTTCGTTTTTATCTTGATCCGATAGATTTGACATGATTATTTCTCAATTATTTTAAAGGATATAACTGTTCAAATCAATCATCGAAAAAATGATTTAAATGTTGAATGCAAAATTCTGATTAAATTGAGGATTAATTAAAAACTAAATATTTGTAGGTCTTATTTCCAAGTCACTGACCAAAGCTCTTGGAGGCATTTTTAATGCAGTCAATACAACTTCAGCAACATCGTTTGGTTTTAAGTATTGTACATTATCTTTATGAAACGGAGAGTTTGCAATCATATCAGTTTCAACAGAACCGGGACAAATTGTAATTACTTTTACATTATGTTTTCTAACCTCAAGTAATAAAGATTTAGAAAATCCCATTACAGCATGTTTAGTAGCTGCATACATAGTCCCAGTTACAAAACCATTTTTACCAGACATTGATACAATGTTTATAATTGCACCATCTTTTTGTTTTATCATTGTTGGAATTGCTACTTTACAAAAATTATAAACTCCAATTACATTTGTATCTATTTGTGTTTTAAATTGCTGAAGGTTTGAGTCTACAAAATTTTCAAAATATGCAACTCCAGCATTATTAATCACTCCATCAATCTTACCGTAATACTTTAAGACTTTTGACATAGATTTCTTTACAAATTTTTCATCCGAAACATCACCCGAAAATAAAAGTGAATCTGAATTCATTTTTTTTAATCTTTGCTTAAGTTTTACTAATTTATTTTTATCTCTACCAAAAAGAACTACGTTATAATTTTCGGATGCCAATTTTTTAACAATTGCTTTTCCAATTCCCTTAGTCGCTCCGGTAACAACTATAACTTTTCTTCTTTTCAATTATAAGTCTCCACTAATTGGTCTTACTACAATTTCTTCGGGACTAAGACTTGGATCAGAAGTGTAAATTTTCAGAATTAAATCAGCAAGTTTTGAGGAATCCATCATTTTATCTTCGAACTTTTCAAGTGCATCTTTTGGCCAAATTTCTGTCGCAGTTGCTCCAGGGAAAATATTTATCACACGAATATTGTGCTCTCTAACTTCTTCTCTAAGAACTTTTGCAAAAGCTTCTAATCCAGATTTTGAAGCTGTGTAAATACTGCTGTTTGTAAAAACAGTTTTTGCTGCAACAC
>Ga0209633_10003590_pt1 | contig 14280 bp, 12 predicted proteins | sample Cruoilmetagenom1_FD_187290 | JGI IMG/M metagenome (GOLD analysis project Ga0209633, IMG submission 187290) | Oil polluted marine microbial communities from Coal Oil Point, Santa Barbara, California, USA - Sample 1 (SPAdes) (version 2) | ecosystem: Environmental > Aquatic > Marine > Oil seeps ... | reverse complement strand
ATATGTGGCATCCGTTACTTTATATGACTCTCCTAATTTCTCAAAAGAAAATGTGAATACTGATCATAATTGGGCCTTGCAACCCATCGTCTTAAAAGAAGTTAATAAATTGGGAGACTATGCCATAAACGGATTTGCACCAACTAGTACTTTTGATGAAAATTTTGAAAATATGGGCCTGCTTGGAGATGCAACAGAACCCTTAACAGCACGTGCCCTAAATTATATTGAAAATGGAAATCGTATTGAACAAGAAAATAGCACTCCATCTCATTTTAGAAAACAATTAAAACACCCAAATCGTCTCGAAACTGAAATGTACATTAATAAAAGTCTCCCATTTGAAAGAATATAATCCTTATATTTGCCACACAATTTTAAGATTTAAACAAAATGGATAAAGATACAGTCCGATTAGTAAAAAGAAGTTTTTCAAGAAGTTTTATAGGTGGTAAAAATCTAATAGACGATTTTTATGAGATATTTTTGAGTTCACATCCTGATATTGCTGTGAAGTTTAAAAATACTGATTTTGCAAACCAAAAATTATTACTACGTCAGGGTATAAATTGTATGATTATGTTTGCGGAAGGCGTCTTTGCAGGAGATTTTTGCTTAGGTGAAATAAAAGTATCACATAACAGAAAGCATATCAATATTCACCCTGATTATTATCCATTCTGGAAAAATAGTTTATTAACTGCTTTAAAAAAGGATGATCCACAATATAATGAAGAATTACATCAATTATGGTCTCAAGTAATTGATACAGGTATTAAACATATCTCTGCTGGATATTAAAAACATGATGTATTCATGCTAGTTATTATCTAAAATAATATTATATAGAAAAACCTCTTTTTACAAGAGGTTTTATTTATTAAAAAAAATTCATCATCTAGTTTAGCCTACAAAAAAAGCCTCTCATTACTGAGAAGCTTTGTCTTTTGGGTGGAAGACCGGATTCACTTCGACTTCGCTCAGCATAAACTTCTCATCCGGCAACGTAACTATTCATATTTTGATCACAAAAAAAGCCTCTCATTACTGAGAAGCTTTGTCTTTTGGGTGGAAGACCGGATTCGAACCGGCGACCCTCGGTACCACAAACCGATGCTCTAACCAACTGAGCTACAACCACCATATTGCTTATTTTGAATAAGCGAATGCAAATGTACATTATTTCCTTTTTGTAGCAAAAATATTTTACACTAAATCATCTAAATATTTTACGGCCACATATCTTTCTACTGTAAAGCCTTCAGCGGCTTCTGTACCGATTAACCTCCCCAAATCTTTTGCACGATACGTAATACTCTCTAAAAAGTTTTGGGTGGCTATAGGCGTTGCGGGTTCCTCACTTGTAGGCTTATAAAACTGTGAATCATATGCCAAAACCGCTTTTAGTTTAATGGCTAAATAATCGCTTACATCAACCACAAAATCGGGTTTAATATTTTTCCACTGAATGTAATGGTAGACATGTTTTGGTCTCCAAGCTTTTTGATCCATTCCATCTACAGTTGTATCAATTTTTGACAAACCCGATAAAAAACAAGCTTTCGTTGTTAATGAGCTCGCCTCAGGATGATCCGTATGTCGATCATCTATTGCATTGGTTAAGATAATATCTGGTTGATAATATCTTATTTTTTCAATTAAAGCTAGTTGACTTGCACGATTATTTTGAATAAACCCATCGGGTAAGTTTAAATTTTCACGCACTAAAACACCTAAAATTTTGGCGGCTTTGTCTGCTTCGCTCTTTCTAATCTCAGCAGATCCTCTCGTACCTAGCTCACCTTTTGTTAAATCTAAAATACCGACCTTTTTTCCTGATGCTATTTCTTTGGCTAAGGTTGCTCCACAACCCAATTCTACATCATCTGGATGTGCTCCTATGGCTAATATATCTAACTTCATTTGTTTTAGTTTAAAGATCAAAAATAGTATTTCTAAAATAAAGACCTAAAAAAATCCGCCAAAAGGCGGATTCTTAATTTGTATGATACGTTTTATCTTATAAATCTAAGGTACATGTAGCGGTTCCTGTTCCGCTAACTTGAACATTATCAACTGATGTAGAACCATTTGCCTCTGTCTCAACAGACACTGTGTAGGTTCCTTCTTCTACTCCGATGAAGGTAAACGAACCATTAGCCTCTGTTTGAGTGCTAATTTCTTCACCATTTACTTCTACTGAAACATAAGCGTTTTCTAAAGCTGTACCTGACACAGTTACAGTACCTTCTATTTCACCTGTTTGATCTAAATCACAAGCTCTAAAATCGGCATCAAAACTACATCCTAGAATACTAGCCACAGTTGAAGCCCAATCTCCAACCCAAGTACCTAAAAATTTAAAAGAATCGTTGATATCTAAATCAAATAATACTTCAGAAGTATCACCTTCTTCAACAATCAAGGCAGGATCAATACTAATTTCATAAGAACCTTGTGCATCTGCATTCATTTCGAATTCTGTACCATCAGATAACTGAATTGATGCAGCATTTAAAGTAACACGCGCTTGATCATAAGTTCCTGCTTCAATATTGGTCGTTGCTACAGTTTCTGTAGTTCCATTGGTAAGGCCAACCATATTGTGGCTTGAACTCCCTTCAAATACTACGACATATTCGCCTGCTGCATTTCTTAATTCTACTTTTGCCACTCCTACGTTTGCTTCTGTTACAAAATCAAAAGGAAATGGGTCATCGGTTAGTTGTACTTTTACGGCTCCTTGACCATCTGGTATGTTATCTTCATCTTTATCACAAGAGATAAATACACCCACTACTAAAGCTACTAGAGCTAATTTTTTAAATAAATTTGTCATAATTACTATTTTTTGAGTTAATAAATAAGATTTTAATTCTTTACTTGAAACGCCAAATCAATATTATTATTACCACAAGTAATGTAACTTAAGTTACTTATTTAAACTAATTCTAAATAAATCAATTAGTTAGATAAAATAATGGAATGCAATTTTGTTTTGTAACTTTGTCACTTATGATTAAAGCTGTCTTATTAGGTGGAGGAAATGTTGCTTTCCATTTGGCGAAAGCCTTGCTAAGGGCTTCAAATGTTTCATTGGTTCAAGTTTATAATAGAAATTTAGACGCCATTAAACATTTAGCGCATGAAACACAGCTTACAGATAACCTCAAACAACTTATTGCGTCGGATATCTATATAATAAGTGTCTCTGATCATGCGATAAAAAGTGTTTCTGAAAAACTTCCTAAGCGTGATGCGCTCATCGTTCACACATCTGGAGGTACAGTAATGAGTGTGTTAGAAAACCATAAAAGAACAGGTGTTTTTTATCCGCTTCAAACTTTTTCAAAAAAACGAGCTGTCAATTTTAATAGTATTCCTCTCTGTATAGAGTCAAATAATCCAGATGATTTACGACTACTTGATACTCTTGCAAAAGAAATTTCAAATCAGGTTTATCATATAAACTCAATACAGCGTCATCAATTGCATACTGCAGCTGTGTTTGTGAATAATTTTGTAAACCATTTATATGCGATAGGAGATGAAATTTGTACTCTTTCAAATATCGACCCAAATATTTTGCAGCCGCTGATTCAAGAAACAGCCCTAAAGGTTAAAGACTTAAAACCTATTGATGCACAAACGGGACCCGCTCGTAGAGGAGACCATCAAGTCATCAAAAATCATTTAGAAAATCTATCTGATAATCATAGAGAAATTTATAAATTGCTCTCGCAATCTATTGCCAAAACATATGGAAAAAAGTTATAAAGAAATATTACCACAAATCACCACATTTATCTTTGATGTGGACGGCGTACTAACAGACGGCATACTTAACGTCATGACTAATGGCGAATTGATTAGACACATGAATGTGAAAGATGGTTTCGCTTTAAAAACAGCTGTCGATAAAGGCTATCATGTAGCCATTATTTCTGGTGGCAGCAGTGAAGGTGTTAAAAAAAGGCTTAACGGTTTAGGAATTACGGATGTCTACCTTAGAACACATAATAAGATTGAAAAATTTCATGAATATTGTGAATTACGTCAAGTAAAACCCGAAAACATACTCTATATGGGTGATGATTTGCCTGACGCCGAAGTTATGAGTACTGTTGCGCTAGCTTGTGCTCCCCAAGACGCAGATTCTGAAATACAAAAGATTGCACACTACATTTCTCATAAAAAAGGTGGTAAAGGATGCGCTCGAGATGTCATCGAACAGGTCTTGCGAGTACAAGGAAAATGGATAGAAGAATCATATACAACAATCGTCAATCAAAACGACAACACCTCAACATGAACAAAACTCCCCTCTTTTTTATTTTAGTACTTTTCTCTTATAGTCTATCAGCACAATCTATTATTGGGAATTGGAAAACAGTAGATGACGTAACTAATCAAGATAAATCAATTGTTGAAATCTATCAGATTGACAACAAAATCTATGCTAAAATCACCAAACTTCTTACACCTGGTGATGAGCATAAAATTTGTGATCAATGCGAAGGTGAGAATAAAAATAAACCCATAGAAGGAATGCAAATTATTGATGGGTTAACAGAAAATGGCAAGGAATGGAATGGTGGTAAAATACTGGATCCAAAAACTGGAAAAACCTATAAGTGTTACCTCACATTAATAGAAGCTAATAAATTAAAAGTAAGGGGCTATATAGGATTTTCTTTAATTGGTCGTACACAATATTGGTCTAGAATCGAATAAAATAGCTATCTTTTTTCTTTTAAAAGGGGTACAAATCGAAACGCACCAAATTCTTTTTTATCAAATTCTTTTTCTCCCTTTCGAGTAAAAACCGTCATCGTTTGCACGTTTTTACCAACTGGAATAACAAGCCTTCCTCCTATTTTTAATTGACGAAGCAAAGCCTTAGGTACATGTGGCGCTCCAGCCGTAACAATAATACCATCAAAAGGTGCATATTCTGGCAATCCTTTATAACCATCCCCAAAACTCATAAACTTGGGTTTATAACCCAGTTTAGGTAAAAAAAGTTTCGTTTTCTTAAATAATTCATGCTGTCTTTCAATCGTATAAACTCTCGCACCCATTTCGAGAAGCACAGCTGTTTGATAACCACTACCCGTACCTATTTCTAAAATTTTATGATTTGGTTTTACTTGTAGCAATTCGGTTTGACGTGCAACGGTATACGGTTGAGAGATTGTTTGATCTGCAGCAATGGGGAAAGCTTTATCATCATATGCATGCGATTCTAAAGCTGAATCCATAAATAAATGTCTTGGAATTTTAGACATGGCAATCAAAACTTCTGCCGATTTTATTCCTTTTTGAGCAATTATTTCTAGTAATTGGTTGCGTAAACCTTGATGTTTAGGTGTATCTTTCAAACTCATTTATTTATCGGATAAAAATAGCAAATAATCTGCTTTTAAGCTTGTATATTTTGTAAATTTGCTTGATAGTGTCTGTCCGAGAACTCTACAAAACTAAAAATGTTTATTCTTGCGATATTTTCATTTTTTCTAAATCCTAGATACACAGGCATCTACTCATAGAATAAAATAATAATCTTATCAGAACTTAGTAGTTTTCGGACAGACACTAGGTAATTTGTAATCACTTTTAAAATATATTTAACATGAAAAATATAGCAGTAATCGGAGCTGGAACAATGGGTAACGGTATCGCACACGTATTTGCGCAAAATGGCTATCAGGTCAATTTAATTGACATCTCACAAAATGCTATTGATCGTGGTATTGATACCATCACTAAAAATTTGATGCGTTTATTATCAAAAGAACGTATTACAGAAGAAACAAAAGACAATACGCTTAGTAATATCAAAACTTTTACCAGTATAAGTCAAGGTGTACAAAATGTAGATTTAGTGATTGAAGCAGCTACTGAAAATGTCAATTTAAAACTCAAAATATTTAAAGAACTTGACGAAGAAACGGCTGATTCTTGCATCTTGGCAACCAATACTTCTTCTATTTCAATCACAGAAATTGCTGCCGTTACCAAAAAACCAGATAAAGTTATAGGAATGCATTTTATGAATCCTGTACCGATTATGAAATTAGTAGAAATAATTAGAGGTTATTCTACATCTGATACAGTTACTAAAACAATTATGGAATTATCACAGAATCTTAAAAAAATTCCTGTTGAAGTAAATGATTATCCTGGTTTTGTTGCCAATCGTATCTTAATGCCAATGATTAACGAAAGTGTTGAAACACTCTATAATGGTGTAGCTGGTGTTGAAGGAATTGACAGCGTTATGAAATTAGGCATGGCGCACCCAATGGGTCCATTACAACTTGCTGACTTTATTGGTTTAGATGTATGCTTATCGATTCTTAATGTAATGTATGATGGCTTTAAAAACCCAAAATATGCACCATGTCCTTTATTAGTGAATATGGTAAAAGCAGGGAAATTAGGCATAAAATCGGGTGAAGGTTTCTATGATTATTCTGAAAGCAGAAAAGCTGAAAAAGTTTCAAAAATGTTTCAATAGCTTAAAAAGGATTATTTATAGATTTTTGAATAAAGTGTAAAGTCTATAAAGTCATGAAATACAAACCTAAAATACTGTTAAACAATATAAAATGCTAATTATATTGTGACTACTATAGACTTCGTTATGTTTATTTCTACCTCATAAATTAATAAACTGTAAACAAAAAAATAACATCCTATATATTGCTTTTTAGGATAGATATGATCATTTTCTACATGGATATCAAAGGTGTTTTTATTTCATTTTTGGATTAATCCTATTTTTTTATATATTTGGATGTGTAAAGATGTACAGTTCTATTTAACCTAAATAAATATAGAATGCACAGTTTCATGTATTAATAAACGAACCAAAACTCCCCAAAGTTTGAAGTACTTTACCTTATATATTCTTTTATTTAGTAGCCTATCTAACTTTGCGCAAAATGCTTTAAGTAAGACTACTGCTGAAATAGCTCCTAGCGACAATAGAATAAAATCAATCACTAATGGACCAGGTGGTGTAAATGCCACAAACGTTTTTTGGGTCAAAGCAGATGACTTAACCACTCTTTCTACGAATGATCCTATTGATGCATGGAATGACCAAAGTGGCAATGGAAATGATGCATTACAAGCTGTACTTAGTGACAGACCATCCTTTGATCAAGTTTTAAGAAATTACAATCCTGGGGTTTATTTTGATGGCACCAACGAACACCTTGATATTAATAACTTAGTAGCTGCTGAAAGTACTAGCATCAGTGTTTTTGCTGTTGGAACCAATGAAGCAGGTGGCGATGACTGGCATTCTATGGTATTTGGACAATCTAATAATGGTTGGTCAACTGGTGGCTATGGATTATGTGGATTAGACGCTGGTTCACCCGAGTTTGGTTTTTGGGTTTATCAACATGGTTCAAACTATGCTTCTTTTAATTTTATGGAACAACCTACTGCAATAATTGAAGGTGAGTATGATGGAAATCAAATTCGATTATATAATGATGCTGGGTTTCTAGGAAGCGATGATTATTCAGGGGTGATTGGTGATAACGGATCTACCCACCTAGGTGGTGGGAACGAAACCTCATTTAATCACAAAGGACATATTTCTGAGGTCATTATATATGCTACCTCTTTATCTGATGATGATCGAAAAAAAGTAAATTCTTATTTAGGTTTAAAATATGGAATCACTTTAGACAGAATTGGTATGGATGGTGCTTACGTAAATAGTCTTGGAAATACGGTATATTCAGATGAAGGAATAAGTGACTACTGGCGTGGTATTATCGGTATAGGTAGAGATGACAATGGTTCTTTACTACAAAAACAATCGCACGAATTTTATGATCAATCACGCATCTATGTATCAAGCATAACTCCAGATAATGCTTCTAATACTGGAAACTTTTCTACAGACAATCAATACGCAATAATGGGAAATGAAGGCGGATTAGTCAGTGTAAGATCTAAAGATATAGGAAATGCTGAAGCTCCTGCCTCTGTTCTTTCTCGATTAGAGCGTGAATGGAAATTGACCAATACCGGATTCTCAGATGATTTTAGTATTGATATTCGGCTTAATAGCTGCGTCGATACTCCTTCAATAGTAGCTGCTGATTTACGATTATTAGTTAATAATGACACCGATTTTACGAATGCAACAGTTTACCAAAATGGTGATGATGGTTTGACACTCTCAGTTACTGGAAATGTAATTTCGATATCAAACATATCAACTACGCATATGGCACTAGATAGTAATTCATACTTTACAATTGCTTCCGTCACTGCTAATACACTTGATTTATCTTTTTCAGCAGAACCCATTGAGAATATATATGTTTGTGACGAATTACCCAATGATGGTTTTGCTGAATTCCCTATTGATTTAACCGATATAGAAAATCAAGTAATTGGTCCATACACAGCATTAAATTTAGAAGTTAGTTATTATGATGAAAATGGTGATGATTTATTATTGACTGATCCTTTCATCAACACAAGCATCAATACCCAAACCATTACTGTTAGAGTTACACATCCTTTTGGCTGTTATGATGAAACGACCTTTAATTTAATTGTTATTCCAACTCCAATTATTGATACTCAAATAGATGTTACTACCTGTGGTACTTTTATATTACCCAATTTAACTAATGGCAATTATTTTACAGCATCTGGTGGTACTGGCACACAACTCAATGCTGGTGATTTGATTACCACCTCGCAAACCATATATATCTATGCTGAAAATAGTATTGATTCAAATAGTTGCTCTGATGAAAGTAGCTTTACCATAAATATTGGCTCGACTCCAACAGCAGAACTTGTTTCTACTATTTATGTATGTGACGAAATCGACAATGACGGCTTTACAGAATTTCCCATTGACACAACAGACCTTGAGAATCAAGTATTAGGTACTCAAACGGGCTTGACTGTTCACTATTATGATGAAAATGGAACTGAAATTTTCTTAAGCAATCCGTATACCAATATAACAGCCAATACACAAACTATAACGGTTAGTATTGAACATCCTTATGGTTGTACCGATGAGACCACATTCGATCTCATCGTTGTTCCTATGCCTATTATTGCAATACCTGATGATGTGACTGCCTGTGACTCTTATACGCTACCCACATTAAATGTCGGTAATTATTTTACTCAAACTGGCGGATCAGGAACACCACTAAATCCTATAAATTCTATTACTACTACCCAGACAGTATATATTTATGCTGAAAATGAATTAGATTCAAATATTTGTTCAAATGAAAGTAGTTTTACCATAACTATTAACACGACTCCAACAGTTGATATTCTTGATGATGTTCCAGGTGAATGTGGTAGTTATGTATTACCACCTCTAAACTCAGGAAACTACTTTTCAGAAACTGGCGGAACAGGTACGGCATATTTTGCTGGTGATGCCATCACTACAACACAAAGCGTTTATATTTTTAGTGAAACAGCGACAAATCCAAACTGCACAGACGAGAGTACTTTTGAGGTAGTTATTTATCCCATCAATGACTTTGTGCTTACTACCGCAAATATTATCATACAAGATCAAAACATCAGTATTGTCATGTCTGATACATCGATTGACTATGAATATGCCTTAGACAATGCCAACTATCAATCAGAAAATGCCTTTTATCATCTTTCAGAAGAAATACATGAGTTGTTTGTCAGAGATGTTCATGGATGTGTTGTAAAATCAATTTTATTTAATCCAGCACATAATATTGTTTTTAACATTATCCCAAATCCTACGACAGAAGTCTTTAGTATTGATTCTTCTGAGGTTGTTACAAAAGTCGAAGTATATGATGTCAAGTCTAAATTGCTTATATCCTACCCTAGCGTTCAAGAAAGTTACCCAATACCTAATTTATCAAGTGGTATTTATTTTGTACGAATAGAAAGTGAAACAGGTTACATAGGGTTTGAAAGAATGATTGTCTATTAATTTAATTTTATATTATGAAGTATTTCCCCATTTACTTTTTGTTGTTTATCACAACGTACAGCAACGCACAAGAATACACAGATTATTTAGGTGCAGGACACGATACAGGGATAATTGTAACATCGAGTAACCAGCAAAGCCGTACTGATTGGACTGAAGTTGCCGCAGCAGAAAACACCCTAAATGGACAAGGAATGGATGCCCGATTGTTAGAAACTTCTCGGTTTTTGGCACAAGCTACTTTTGGAACTGATTTAGCATATATTAAGACTGTTTCTGAAGGCACATTTGAAGAATGGATCGATGCCCAATTTTTACTTCCAGAAACTCCAGTATCAATGGGTGATTTAACCAATGACATCTATGATGAAGCAAAAGACCTATATTATGCTAATGGTGGTGAAGGTAGTTATTCGGGACCATCTTATGTACATTATACCTATGCATGGTGGCAAACCAACATGAATAATGACGATTTATTGCGCCAACGAGTAGCTTTAGCATTAAGTGAAATTTTAGTAATCTCTTCTGCTCTTGACTTTCAAAGTCATTCTGGTGAAGGAATGGGCTATTATTATGATATATTACTAGATAATGCCTTTGGTAACTACAAAGATATTATTACAGGTGTTAGTTTGCATCCCATGATGGGCAGGTATTTAACACATTACAGCAATCCTAAATCTGATCTTGCAACCAATAGATTTCCTGATGAAAATTATGCTCGTGAAGTCATGCAATTATTCACAATTGGTTTGGATGAACTCAATCAAGATGGCAGTTATGTATTAGATGGAACAGATAGAATACCAACTTACGGCACCGATGATGTCAAGGAGTTTGCAAAAATCTTTACAGGACTTAGTGCTGGTGCTTCTAATATATCGGGTGTTACGCCTAGTTTTAATCTTGATTTTAGACTTGCTGATTTAAGTGTACCTATGGCCATGTATGATGCAGAACATGAAACAGGAGTCAAGAACTTACTCAACGGTTATACGGTACCGTCTGGACAAACAGGTATGGAAGATGTCAACGATGCCATTGATCATCTTTTTAATCATCCCAATGTAGGTCCGTTTATCGCCAAACGATTAATTCAACGATTGGTGAAATCAAATCCAAGCCCACAATATATTGCCGCTGTTTCAGCTGCTTTTAATAATACGAATGGTGTGCGGGGCGACATGAAAGGAATCATTAAAGCAATTCTCTTACATGATGAAGCGCGTAGTTGTGGTGCAGTAAACAATCCTAATCAAGGAAAAATGCGTGAACCCATGATCAATTATTATAATTTAGTTCGCCAAATTGGGCTATCAAATCCGTCAGGATATGATTGGAATTTAAGTGATAATTTCTTTAACAGAACTGCACATAGAGTACTCAGTTCCTATTCGGTATTTAGTTTTTACCTACCTAGCTTTTCTCCAAACGGACCCATTTCAGACGCAGGTTTAGTCGGTCCAGAATATCAAATCCATGATTCAAACACCAGTATCGGTTTTATAAACGCAATGAATGCGTATACTTCTAACCAAGCAGCTGTTTATGATGGTGTCAGCCATCTCGGGATTAGTGACAGCACGTTAGATATGGTGTATTTACAGTATCTAGCAAAAGATAGTGAAGTGTTAATCAATCATCTCGATAAACTTTTGACGCATGGTTTGTTATCAAACGATACACGCCAAATTATCAAAACAGCTTTAGCAAATTTTTCAGGTACTGACACAGCAGGACAACTTGACCGAGCAAAAATGGCCTTGTACTTAATCATGAATAGTCCTGACTACGCCATACTAAAATAGCCAGCTATTCCACCTGATTTAACCATTCAAAATTTAGAAAAAATGAACAATTCACATAATAATATATCAAGGAGAAAATTTATAGGACAATCTTGTGCAACCATAGGCTATACCACCTTATTTTCATCTCTCATAAACATGAAAGCTTTTGCTGCTTCTGCCATGAATAATTCATCTCTTAGAGATGCGAGTGACTATAAAGCATTGGTATTTTTAACACTAGATGGTGGAAATGATTCTTTTAATATGCTAATTCCGAGCGGCACTACAGAATATGCAGAATATGCAACAACCCGATCTGATTTAGCCATAGCTCAAGCCGATATTTTAGGAATAAATCCCATTACGACAGATGGTAGAGAATTTGGATTAAACCCGAGTATGCAAAACATGCAACAATTGTTTGAATCTAATAATTTAGCCTTTCTCAGTAACGTAGGAACATTAATAGAACCTACTAGTATGGCAGATTATCAAAGTGGAGCTGTCGACACGCCTTTAGGTTTGTTTTCTCATTCTGACCAAGCACAACACATGCAAACGGGCAGACCGCATGAACGCACTAACAGAGGTTGGGGTGGCAGAATTGCCGATTTAGTGCAATCGATGAATACCAATGAAAATATATCCATGAATATATCTTTAAATGGTATTAATTTCTTTCAATATGGAAACGAAGTGATTCCGTTTGTGATAACCACTGAAGGTGCTATTAGTATTGAAGGATATGAAGGTGCAAGTGTTTATGATACCGCTCGTACAACTGCCATGAATTCTATGATGGATCATGATTATCAAGATATTTACAAAAACACCTTTAAAAACACGGTTCAAACCTCTAATGAAGCTGCTTTAGAATTTCAAGCGGTTATTGATCAAATACCAGACTTTACGACTCCATATCCAGATCCTGATAATTATCTAGCACGACAATTAAGAATGGTCGGTAAGATTATAGCAGCTAGAAATACTTTTGGCTTTAAAAGACAGACCTTTTTTATACGGCTTGGCGGATGGGATCATCACGCAGAATTGCTACACAACCATGGCGAATTATTAAGTCAAGTAGATGTTGCCTTACATTATTTTAATGGTGTTATGGAAGAGTTGAATATGCATGAAAATGTAACCACGTTTAATGTTTCTGATTTTGGTAGAACATTGACATCCAACGGAAATGGTTCTGACCATGCTTGGGGCGGAAATACCTTTATGATGGGCGGATCTGTAATCGGCAAAGATATGTATGGCAACTATCCTTCACTAGATTTGAATAGTGATTTGAGTTTATACAATAGAGGTGTTTTAATACCCACCACACCAACTGATTTATACTTTGCAGAATTGGCTCAATGGTTTGGAGTTCCTAATTCTGACTTAGATATGATATTCCCTAATTTATCTAATTTTTATGATACCAATTCGGGCACTCCTCCGATAGGATTCATGAATATCTAACGTATACAAAAACCTTGAAAAACACCACAAAATGAAAAATATTTTAGTTATCTCAATCGCAATTTTCTTGGGTGCACAAAATCTATATTCGCAATGTTTACCTGACAGACACAGTACAAACTGGTTTGACGGATGGATTTCTTGTGAAACCTCCGCTAATCCAAATACCTCTTATGGCAATACCCATTGGATTATGTATGATTTAGGATTTACCTATACACTATATGGTTCTCAGTTTTGGAATTCAAATGATCCTGCTAATTTGAATTATGGCCTAATGGATTATTCAATTGATTACTCCATCAACGGAACTACATGGACAAATTTAGGTAACTTTACCTTAAATCAGGCTTCTGGTTTATCAACTTATGAAGGTGAATGGGGACCTAATTTTGATGCGGCTTCAGCTCGGTATGTGCTCATTACACCTACTTCAAATTATGGTGGAAGTTGTTATGGATTTCATGAAGCAAAGTTTTATCTTGATGAAACAATTGCAATAAGCGAAGAGCTAAATGGTTTTAATACAGTTGCTTATCCTAATCCGTTTTCTGAAACACTTAGTATACGAATTCATACGTTAGATTCAAATGAACCTATTGAATATTCAATATATGATCTGCTAGGGCGCACTATTACTCAAGGAAAAATAACAAGTGTTTCTGAAAACAATAGAGTGGATTTATCTAATGAAGACTTACGTCTCATTTCAGGGATTTATTTCTTAAAAATAGAGCAAAATAATCAACAACAAACGATCAAAATTGTAAAAGAATAATAAAAAGGCGGTAACTTATAAAAGTTACCGCCTTTTTAAATTTTATTGTTTTGGTTATTTACAGCCACTGTAAAAAATAATCCATCATAGATTCTTTGAGATCATAATGTAACTTGATATAGGTTTTCATACCATCTCTTAATAATCCTTGTTCATTTCGTAATCTGCCATCTAACTTCTCATTCATATCAACAGATTCTATTAAATTTCTTTTTCTGCGTATGCGTTGTATTAACTGACCTATG
>Ga0209633_10003589_pt1 | contig 14284 bp, 13 predicted proteins | sample Cruoilmetagenom1_FD_187290 | JGI IMG/M metagenome (GOLD analysis project Ga0209633, IMG submission 187290) | Oil polluted marine microbial communities from Coal Oil Point, Santa Barbara, California, USA - Sample 1 (SPAdes) (version 2) | ecosystem: Environmental > Aquatic > Marine > Oil seeps ... | reverse complement strand
ATTTTTGTATCATGAAAAAAGCAAACAACCCCACATTGGCAGATACAATTTGTGATATACGGAGCAGAAAGATAAAATCAACGTTTTTCAACCAAATGGACAAACTCATTGATTGGGGGCAGATAGGAATAATTATATCCAAACATTACGAAAAAGGCAATAGCGCAGTTGGCAAACCAGCTTATGAAGGCTTGCTGTTGTTCAAGATGTGTCTGCTACAGACTTGGTATGGCCTGAGCGATTATGAAGTGGAAGACCGGGTGAACGACAGTATCTCGTTCAGTTATTTCTGTGGGATGAACATTGATCAGGTCGCACCCGATCACAGTACTGTCAGTAGGTTTAGGACCCAGCTGACAAAACAAAAAGCGTATGACAAACTGTTCAAGGAAATAAACAGGCAACTGGAACAGCGTTCAATAATTGTCAAAACAGGGGCGCTGGTAGATGCAAGCATAATAGACACCCCGCTCAAGCCCAAAGGGAAACCAAAATACGATGTGCCCGACGAGCGTGAAGAAACCCCAACCGACAACCAAAATGAGGCCAAAGCAGAAACAACAGGCAAACCGGAAAAACAAGTCCCCCCTTCAGTAGATACGGATGCGGCCTGGATAAAAAAGGGGGGCAAGCTCCGTTATGGGTTCAAGAAACATCATGTCACCGATGAAGAAGGTTTGGTAATGGGGGTAGTTACAACCCCTGCCAACGTTAATGAGATAAGCAACTTAGAAGAAGTCATCGATAGTGCGGACCTGCCAGAAGGGATACCCTTAAAGGCAGACAAGGGTTACAAATCAAAGAAAAACGATAAACTATTAGAGGGGCGCAAGTTGAAGAACCACATACTCAAAAAAGCAAAAAGGAACAAGCCATTGACTTTTTGGGAGAAAAAGTTCAACAAGATAATTGGTAAGACAAGGTATAAGGTTGAGCGGACTTTTGGAAGTATAAGGCTTTGGTTCAATGGTGCAACTGCAAGGTACAGGGGAATAGAGAAAATGCATACACAGAATTTAATGGAGGCGATGTGCTATAATTTATACAGGAGCCCTGGGATAATTATGTCCAATTCGGTAAAATAAAAGAAAATAAGGCGATAAGTGCCTTGTAAACAACAAACAATGACAATTTAAAAGCAGGATAAAGAGAAAAAAAACAGAAAAAAACAGGAATTAAGGGACAAGTTCCGTTTTGACTATTTTGCAACGGTCTTTAATTATGGAAAACCAAATAAAAATCATCATCGCCGATGACCACCCATTAATGATTGACGGAATTAAAAACGCTTTAACCGACTGCAACGAAATCAAAATAATTGGTGAAGCAAAAAACGGACTTGAAGCCATAGAACTTGTTAAAACTAAAAAACCTGACCTGGCTTTACTTGACATAAGAATGCCTGAATTAGATGGACTTGATGCAGCTAAAATATTGAAAAAGCAATTTAGTAAACTAAAAATCATCATATTGTCCCAATATGGAGAAAGAGGTTTTATCCGTCGATGCCACAAAATTGGAATCGATGGGTATTTGATTAAAGGTTGCAGACCAAAAGAACTTATCAACACAATTAAAAACATACATAACGGAGGTTATTATTTCAATGTACCGGATACATCCATAAATGAATTTTATCCGGCAAATATTAAAGCATCTGAGTTGAAAATTTCATTAAGGGAATTAGAGATACTTGAATTATTGTCGAAGGATTTTAATCCCGATAAAATTGCTGAAAAACTTGGAATAGGAAAATCAAGCATTAAAACTTACATAAACCGTTTAAAGCAGAAATCCGGCACACAAACCACATCAGGACTGATAAGCTGGGCTTATAAGAATGAAATAATCTGATTATTTTGTCGTCCCTAGGACTACAAAATATTTTTTTCTTGTCATCCCTGGGATGACAAGAAATTCAATTATTCATTTTAACTTAGCCGTTCTTAATATTCAAGACTTAATTTTGAAATGATCATTAATAACATACACCCTACAATACTTACTCATGAAGCACAAAATGTGAATATAAAAAACCTCCTTAAATGAAAAACAACAATGAAATCTTCTACCATATCATAAGCCATCTAACAAGAAAGGAGGCGATGCAAATGTAATAAAAAGAGACAAATATTTTTTTTACAACTAATTATTTCTAAAACTATGAAACAAATAACTTTAATTATGTCAGTCATTATTTTATCAGTTTTTTCGAAAGGGATATATTCCCAAAATAGCTGGCAAATAATCGATACATCTTCCAAATGGAGTGTAATAACCAACTATGGTGGATATTATGATACTCATTTTATAAGGTTTAGCAATGAGGATACTTTAATAGAAGGTTTTTCTTATAGAAAAGTGTATAACACCTATGACCCTGACGAACAAAACTGGTCGTTCATGGATTTATTTATCCGTGAAGATACATTGACAAGACAGGTTTTTTTGAGAAACCCTGTTGGGGAAGAGGGGATGATATATGACTTTTCAATAGGGGTATGTGATACAGTTACTATCAATAATGTAATTTCCGGGGGATTTATTAAAATGGAAGTTATCGAAATAGACTCCATTTTAATTAATGAGGTTTACCGTAAACGTTTTCATTTTGAACCTATAAACTGGCCATATTGGGATACATGGGTCGAAGGGATAGGGAGTATGGGACAAGGGATTATATATAGTGGTTTCTATAACACTGGTTCAGGCTACACCTTACTGTGCCATAAATATAATGACACGCTTTATTATATTAACCCTAATTATACAGCATGTTATTATCCCTATGTTTCTGTTTACGAAACCTATGCTGATAATTATAAAGTATCCTATAACAGTAATACAAATTGCATTCATGTCAATGGTGTTTTGGCAAATGGCCAAGCCTATTTTGAATTATATTCTGTTTTCGGACAGAGGATTCTACATTTACCAATAGCCGATAATGCTCAAATAAACTTGGGTAAATATGGGTTAAAGGATGGACCATATATTTATTCTATAAAGGATAAAAAGTATAATAACAATGGAAAATTAATGATAACAAAAAAATAAAAACAATGATAAAAAAAATAAAACATATTGCAGTACAAATGTTATTGCCGATTATATTGCTAAATACGGCAGTATTGTTCGGACATAACATACCGATAAACCAAACCTTTGAACAAGATGGACAGGTTTATGAATTTCAAACTTCAAACCCTATATATAGTTGCAAGTTATCAGGGGAGATTTCGTTAAATAGTGATATGGGGTTGATAAGGGTAATCTTGGTTACAGAAACCAACGAAGAATTATTGATCTATGAAGCATTTCCTTCAATCTTGGAAAACTCTTCAATTGCAAATGTTTATTATGAAACAGCTTATTTGGATGGCATTGTCCCTGCCCATATCAAAGTACAAATTGTCGATGCTTCCATAACAATTAATTCATTTAGCATTGAAGATAGTTTTATTGAAAACGCATTACAACTTCAGGAGTCTGAAAAGTCGAACATCGAGGATCAACGTGTTCAACTGATCAATGATTATATTGAAGCTAATGGTCTTTTATGGTATGCCGGGATAACACCTAAAGCTGAAATGAGTTTCGAAAATAAACGAAACCTGTTTGAAAGTGGGGAGCTTCCAAACTTTCAGGGTTTGGAATACTATGTTGGTGGCTTTTTCAATATTGGGGAAGGTACACCTCCTCTTCCAGGATTGATTACCAATTTTGACTGGCGGGCCAGGCATGGCGCAAACAACCCATCATCGCCATATTTTGATGGTGATGAAGATAATTGGGGGGGATGGATACCACCTCGGTTTCAAACACAAGGACAAAATGATTGTTACGCATAAGGCCCAACATACTCAATTGAGGCTTTATGTAATGTGTATTTTAACCAACACCTTGATTTAAACCTTTCACAACAAGATGTTATTTCATGTATGACTTACGGCTCCTGGGGTGGTTACACTGGTAGGGCATCACACTATATTGTTGAAAGTGGTATTGTTAATGAGGATTGTTTCCCTTATCAACCAGGATCAAATCAACCACTATGCAGTGAAAAATGCACATCCCCTGATGAATTAATATCAGCAGATAGTTATGATTGGTATTATGGGTCAAATGTGGAGGAAAATACAATAAAAACCGATATTATAGATAATGGGCCATCTCCGGCCAAAGTAATTCCATGGAACCACGCAATGATGTTATTGGGTTATGGGACTGTTGATATTGGTGATGAAATCCATGATGGGAACAACTCACCTACCGGTATTCCAATACTGGTTGAGCCAGGCTCAACATTCATTGGCATGACATATTGGATTTTTGAGCAAAGCTGGGGGTCATGGAACAACGGCACACCATTTCTATATTTAATCGCCGATAAATCAAAATTAAGGGTTCATCTAATGATAGAGCCTATTTCTAGGGATGGATATTCTTCAAATGACATTCAATGCCTTGATGAAGACAATGACGGTTATTATAACTGGGGCATTGCTGATGTAAAACCCCCAAGTTGCGAAAACTGCCCAGACGAACCTGATTGCGATGATTCAAATCCAATCTTAGGCCCCTTTGGTGCTGACTTTAATTGCCAATTGCTATGCGAAAATTTCAATTACAATGCAACCCCTTACTACATTAATGACAATACTACTCTTGAAGATAATCAATATTTCGATAGCGACATAATCATAACAGCAGGCAACGAGTTAATTGTTGAAGGCGAAGTTGGGATGGTAGATGGTGCTAAAATAATTGTACATCCTGAAGCTAAACTTATTGTGGATGGGGGAGCTATTACAGGTACTTGTGGTAATACTTGGAAAGGCATAGAAGTTTGGGGCGACCCCAACCTCTCCCAGTACGAATATGATGGTGTATGTTACCAGGGTATTATCGAACTAAAAAACGGCGCAACCATTGAAAATGCCGTAACAGGTGTTGTCCTTGGTGCTTTTGATGAAGAAGGCAATCCCGACTATTCCAAAGGTGGAGGTATCATAAAAGCTGATTTTGTTGACAACGAAAATGAAGTTGCTTATTTCACAAACAACAAATGGGGTGTGAGGTTCATGCCATATCATAATTATTGGGTTGGCTATCCACAAGAATACGAAGTCCCCAACCTTAGTTTTATCGAAAACTGTACATTTGAAGTAAACAGCAATTACCTTATGGGCGATTGGACAAATTCACATATACATCTTTTTGATGTGGACGGGATAAAAATAAAAGCCAATACATTTACGTACAGCAAAACCCAAAACCCTTCAGGCCACGGCATAAATGGCTGGAAAGCAGGTTTTAGGGTTAGTTCTATTTGCGACAGCCAATTATCACCCTGCCCCGAAGGTTCTTTGGTGAACAATACATTTACAAATTTCACTAAGGGTGTCAATCTTCACATTCCTGACGGCAACCTTTATACTGCAACAGTTAAAAACGCTGAATTCCATAACAACAGCAATGGGATTGTTCTAACTGGAGCGAACAATGCAAGCCTGCTATTCAATGAATTTGAGCTTGGTGAATCCGATGATAACGATGCTGTGTTATGCGATAGCAAATCCTCAGCTTATGGCATCGACCTGACAGACTGCATGGGTTTTGCCGTTGAGGAAAATAATTTCTCAAAAGCTGAGGGTGCGCCCCTTGGCAATTTTATTGGCATTAGGGTGACAGATTGCCCATGTGAAAGTGATGTCATTTACAAAAACAGTTTTGATGGGGTAAGCGTGGGCGATCAGGCGGAAGGTGATAACTGGACAGGGGAACAAACCTCTGGCATTACATATTTCTGTAATGAAAACATAGGCAATAGCTGCGATTTTTATGTGGCCGAACTGTCAAAGATAGCAACTTATCAGGGTTATTATGATGAAGCAACAGGAAATACATTAAGCTCTGATGCCGTTGTGCAATTCCAGAACGATTCACCTGAAAATCCAATAATTTATTTCTTTAACCAGGCACAACCGGATGAAGTACTTAGCCTCTATTCCAATGGTGTATTCCCCAACTCTACTGATGACAATAACACTTGCCCCTCAAACTATGGCGGCATTGGCCGTGACGACAACCAGAAAAACCTTGTCCTGACACCAGAACAAAAACTGGGTGCAGAGCAGGATTATTTAGCGAACCTCACTGATTACAATAATGTAAAGGCATTGTTCGATAATTTAAAGGACGGGGGCAATACAGAGGCTACGTTAACAGATGTGGCAACTGCATGGCCAAACGATATGTGGGAACTTCGTGCCAAACTGCTCGGCGATTCGCCCCACCTTTCGATGGAGGTGCTGAAAGCAGCAGCCGACAAAACCGATGTGCTGCCTGAAAGTGTCCTGTTTGAAATTTTATCGGCAAACCCCAATGAACTAAAAAAAGAGGAGCTAATAAAATACCTTGAAGATAAGCAAAACCCATTGCCCGCTTACATGGTAGATATTTTAAGGCAATTGGCTAATGGCAATTCCTATAAAACGGTATTGCTTTCCGAAATGGCAGCGTACAATGCTAAAAAGGTAGGTGCCGCACAAGACATTGTCCGCAGTATTTTAAACAGCGATGAACCGGATATTTGTGAATTGCGCAACTGGCTTGATAACATTGGAAGTATGGAGGCCGATAAACAAATTATTGGCACCTACATTGCCGAAGGCGATTACACTTCGGCTCAAAGCCTGATGGATTTGTTGCCCAGTTTATATGAACTTGAAGGAGATGCTTTATTGGCCTACAATGATTATAAAACCTTTACCGGGTTGATGATGGACCTTGAGCAGGATGACAGGACAATTTATGGTTTGAGCGATACGGAACTTGCAACAGTTGTTGATTTGGCCGAAAATGGCTATGGAAGTGCCAAAACATCTGCACAGGGTCTGTTGGAATTTGCTTACGGATATGACTATTGCAATTGCCCCGACCTTCCCGAAGGGATAGGGCTAAAAAGCAGCAACAGCATTGATATGGACAAACTGGCTCAGGCAAAGGGTTTGGACATAAATGTTGAGCCCAACCCAACAAGCACCTGGGCGGCCTTTGATTATTCCCTGCCGCTGACAGCAACAGAAGCTGTGATCCAGATTACCGATAATTCAGGTAAAACAGTGCAACAAGTGAATATTGACCAACAGCAAGGGCAATATGTGCTTGATACCCGAAACTATAAGGCAGGTATTTACTATTATACTATTATTTGTGGCGATTTGCAGCGCACGGGCAAACTGATAGTAAAATAATTGTTTTTTGCATAAATAAGTGGAAGCTATATAGCTTCCACTTATTTATTTCCTAACTTACAAAAAAGCAAATGCGATGAAAATAATTAAAGCCAACAACATAATTCTTATTTTTACTTATTTCTTTCTGATTGCCACTTCTATTAATACCAATGCCCAAAGCAATATGCCCATACAGTGGCAGGCATGTTTTGGAGGAACTGATCGCGATAATGTAATTGATATGGTTACAACTGACAATGGTTATCTGCTGATTGGAACAATATTCTCAGATGATGGGGATATAACCAATAGCCACGGCGGGAAAGATATTTGGATTGTAAAAATCGATAGTATTGGTAACATGCTTTGGGAAAAAGCTTTTGGAGGTAGCGAAGATGATTATGCTAGAAGAATTGTCAGGAACAATGATGGGGATTATTATTTTGTAGCGGAAGTGGGTTCCAATGACGGGGACATACAATCGGGCAACCATGGTGCATTTGATATTTGGGTCGTGAAAATTGATGGGATGGGTGAATTAATTTGGGAAAAGTGTTATGGAGGTAGTGGCTACGATGATTACCCGAATTTAAAGTTGCTTTCTGATGGAAATTTATTGATTACATGTAATTCATCTTCTTCTAATGGTGATGTACCAACTAATTACGGATTTTATGATGCCTGGGTTTTTATTATATCGCCTGATGGGGAAATTCTAAAAAACACCGTTTTTGGGAACAACTTGCAAAATGAGCAACCAGTAGCAATTGAAACTCAAGACGGTAGTTTTTTCCTTACAACCTACACTTCATCAACCAATGGTATGGTAGAAGGCACATACCATGGAGGGATGGGAGATGTTTGGGCATTGAAATTAGACACCGATTTATCCATCGAATGGCAAATGCTATATGGTGGTAGCGGATTTGATGGCGGTTCAAAGCCAATAATCGAATTTGCTGATGGATATATTTTTTTAGCCAGTACCGATTCATATGACGGGGATGTTTCTGGATTTCATGGAGGGTTCAAAGATATTTGGGTAGTAAGGATTGATTTGGAAGGCAACATCATTTGGCAAAGATGCCTTGGTGGCAGTGCCAATGATTATTCCAGAGTTTTGCGACAAACCGAGGATGGTGGCTTTATTGTCGTTGGCAACACTTCTTCTAATAACGGTGATGTGTCCGGCAACCATTCTTACCCAAATGGTTGGACTGATATATGGAAGGTAAAACTCAGCAACAATGGTGAACTGGAATGGCAGCAATGTTATGGTGGCCTTGCTGACGAAACAGTATATAGTGGTGTAATAAAAAAAAGTGACCATAACTGGGTTATTGCCGGTTCATCAGAATATAATTCATTTGATGTAAACTGCAATATGCATGGCGAAGATGATTTTTGGGTCTTTGAAATAAAGGATACCACTACTAACATTATAGATAATCAGATAGACGATCATGAAATAAAAGTATATCCTAACCCGGCAAGGGAGTATGTCGTGTTTGAGTTAAATGAATATCCCAACAATGTTGAAATTCAAATAGTAAATGTTTTTGGGCAAGAAGAAGAAATGATTACTGTAAAACAGGAAAAAACAGTTTGGGATACAAGAAAAGTAAAAGCTGGGATATATTTTTACAATGTGGAAATTGATAGAAAAGTATTAAGTGGGAAAATTGCAGTTCAAAACTAACCCCTGAGCCTACCAAAGGGCATTGCTCAACCAAAAGATACCATTGTTTGCCCCAAAGATGCCATTGTGTCGTACAAAGACACCATTCCACACCACAAAGACGACACCCCGTCACCCAAAGCTGCCATCCCGTCACACGAAGACACCATTCCACAACCCAAAAATGCCAATGTGCCATACAAAGACAACGTTCCTCAACACGAAGACACCATTCCGCCCTCCTAAGACATCATCCCGGACTTTTCAAAAGACATCCCACAACCCAAAAGACGTCATCCTGAGCTTGTCGAAGGGCATCCCAATTGACCATTGACTAATTTTCTGCTAAAGAAAAAAATGCTCAAAAAAAACCTATCGTATTCCCTCATTGACCTCAATAAAATTGAATTAACAACATAATTCATCTTTTAAATTCAACATCCCTGACTTGACTAACTTGACTGAATTAAACAAAATCCCCACATAAGAGAAAATCAAGTAACACTTTAAAACACCACAGACCTTGAATTACAAAAAGACTTCATTTTTGGACAAAACAATGTACATCAAAACAACATGAATGAAAAGTCCGACCCTAAATTGCATACACATTGGTCATTCCCACAGGCTTCCCCACGACCAAAAATGTCCAAAGAGTATGCAATTGCAACTACAGTGAAAAGCATGTTTTATAACAATTTGCTAACAGCACCTCATACCACATGGCCGCATTGCGGTCATTAAGAAAATTAATATTAAGTTTGTAACATAGTATATATCAACAAACAATTTAGTAGAAAACGGCCACATGGCATAGCTGCAAACCGTTATGCTTCATGCTAAAAAAAATAGAAAATTCACAGGAAAAATAAAATGTTAAAACCAGGGAAAAACGACATAAAAATATATATCAAATTTGAAACTGAAGAATTAGAATTACTTCAAGAGAATACATGGCAAATGGCAGAATCATTTGGATTGGACAGACGTATTGATAATTTGACAGGAAAAAGAAAAGTTGGTTTTTATAGTTGGGATTTGGATTGTTTAGAAAGTGTTGTTGGTGATTTGACAAACACGCCAGTTTCAGAAAAACTTTATGAGAAAATTAAAAATGGAATGGATTTTATAGACAATCATCGAAATAAGAGATAGCATCAAATTGAAAGAAACTGTTTCAAAATGAACAATTCAGATTTAAAGAATAAAATAAAACAAGTTGGAAAAGAAATAATTGAAGAAAAAGGATATTTGTCTTCGATTGATGTACTATTGAAATTAGAATATTTATCGGAAAAGGATTGTGAGAATTGGAGATTTGGAAAAGTTGAATATCTTGAAAAAGTATGTGGCCTTAATTTGAAAAAACTATCGACTATCAACAAAACAATAAAAGAAATTTCAGGACAATGGAATTTAAAGAAATCTTGGACTGCTTTCAATAAATATGGAAAAGGAAAAAAGATAAGATTAAGATTTAGCAAATCAGGGAATGAACGGATTGAACAAGCATATGCAACCCATTATATAAACATTGAAAAGATAAAGAATAAAAGCACGAAAGCATAACAAAGGCTATATTTAATGCGGGTTTCAGTACTAAATTGAAAAATTATGCAAGTAAAGAAAGTTAGTAGCAAATTGAAAATGAAGTGCAATAAAATCCCGCACTAAACATAGCCCAACCGTTGGCAACCATATTAAGAAACCAATGAGAAATATAATATTCATTTTTACTTTAATAATAATAACTGCCTGTCAGAATCAAAAAACAGATTTTAGAATTGAAAAATTTGAGACCTTTTTTGGAAAAGATAATTCAGAATTATTAAGTAAAAAGGTTGTTTCATTTGAAAAATTCCTGAAAATTAATTTTGAGGATTTAAATCTTGAAGAAGCTTATTTGGGATACTTAAATATTATTGAATCTGGTGAATTTGAAAAATCTCACTGGAAATATGGAGGGACTGGATATGATGAAATAAACCAATTAATTGAAAAAAGCGAATTGAGAAGAGAGATATGGCTAAGACCTGACACTGTTTGGATTGAAAATGGAGATATACATTACGAATATATTTACATTGATAATAAAGACACAAGTTTTATCAAAGGAAACACTTTATCACCAAAATATGACTTAATCGAAAACCAAGATTCAATTATTAATATTGAAAAACAGTTATCTACATTTAATCTCAATGGAAGATTTATTAGAGGATTAGAATTGATTAAAGATTCAGACTCAACCCTTATCTCATATATTGACGATAAACATGCTGCGACAAATATTGCACCGACAATAATTGCTGGTGGTTTACTATATCACAAAGCTGATTTTTCAGATTACTTCATTAAAAGAATAGTAGCTATTGAATTATATTAAAGAAAATACGGTTGCCAACAAAAAATATAGTGCATGCCGCAATTAGTTGGTAACATGAATATTACGTCAACTAATTAAATACATTTGTAAGCAGAAAAATTAGTAGAAATTAAAGCGGCACGCACCATATTCAAACCGTTACAGGTAATTTTAAAAATAACCTATGAGCAAAACATTAATCTTATTGATTTTAATAATCGCAACTACAAACTGTAAGAAAGAAGAAAAAATTGATTTTGACTTTGTAATCAATAAATTTAAAGAGCATTCCAATAAAATTGAGAAAGTTGAATACAACATTCAAAGAATTGACACTTTTGCACAAGGAGGAACAGTATGGAATAATAAAGGTTTTGCTCTTATAGAAAAAGATGAGAATGATAAAATCTTTGGATTTTCATTTTATGGTAAACGCTTCGATGTTCCAAAAGAATATATCTATGACATAGGAAATGGGTTTGAAATCTCCAAAGAAAATAAAACTTATGAAATGAAAAATGCTGGTTTCGGATTTATAGGTAAACCGGGAGGTCAAATGGTTTCTCGACATATTTTCTATCTTGACACCATATATAAAACAGCTGAACTGATTGAAAATGAAAATAAGTATATTCTAAAGTATGAATTCGAGGATGATACTATTTACAACGTTACTGACATTGTCAAAATAATAGAATTGAATAAAAACAATTTCTTTCCTACCAAAGTCACTCGAATGGCAAAACAATTTGGCAACAAATCAGTTCATCAAATTAACTTAAGCGATATTAAAATCAATAATGAAGTTCAAAATTCAATCGAGAATTACAAAAATGAGTTCAAAGATTTCGCAATAATTCAAGAAGAGAAAAGAGAAGAAAATAAAATCCTCAACAAAAGGTTTCCAAAAATCTCTCTTCCAAATTTACTTAACAAAAATGAGACTATTAATCTTAAAACTGATAAGCTAACCCTAATTGACATTTGGGAAGTTTGGTGTGGTCCGTGCATAAAATCTTTTCCAGAAGTTCAGAAACTAAACAATAAATATTCTAACAAACTCCAAGTGGTTGGAATTGTTACCGAGGATGAGACAAATGCAATTAAATTAATAGAAAAAAAAGGCATTACTTTTTTAAACTTATTTGGAAATAAAGAACTTTTGAAAGAATACAGTGTAAATAGCTACCCAAGATATTTTTTAATTGACAAAAATGGAATAGTTCAAAAAGAATATTTTGGATTTTCGGAGCAAATTGAAAAAGACATTAAAGAAATGATAGCGGAATAAAAACTACCTGTAACAGCAAGTAAAAAACATTGGCGGTGAGGTAGTTAACTGAAAAGAAATTAGTAATTTTGGAATGTAATAGTACTAATAAAATGTTGTAGGTAAATCCGCCAACGATTTTTTACTTGCGAAACGTTAGCAGCAAGCAAAAAAAAGAAAGAACTATGAAAGAACTATTTTCTGTAAAAATTGAAAACATACATAATAATCTTATGGAATGTTATAGAGATAGTTCAAACTATTCTTCTACAATAACTGGTCAAGAAAGAGAAAATTTTCAAAAAAACTTATTGACTGAAATTCTTCCGTCAAATTACAGAATAGGTAGTGGGACAATAACAGATGTTAATGGTAAAGAAACAGGACAGATTGATACAATAATAGAATTGCCATTTTCTATTAGTTTTCCTATATCAACAGGGATTACAAGGCTTTATCTTGCAGATACTGTTGGTGCGACATTTGAAATAAAATCAAATCTATATCAAAAATGGGATGAAGCAATTAATAAGATTAAAGAAATAAAAAAAATAAACAGATATGATACAAAAAATAAGAAATATAATCTTTTAGATGATTTAAAAATCCCATCATTTATTATTGCATATAAAGGACATAAAAGTATAGAAACTTTGTATAAAAAGCTTGACAGTATTGAAAAGAGATATTGGCCAAATGGAATTTATATTATTGAAAGTGGGATTTTTCTTGGTTTATATGGTGGAGACGGAGTTCTTGAATGCACAGGAAAGAAAGAAAGTACTTTGGGATTTATTTCATATTTATATCAAGTCTTACAAAGATATGCACAGAAAGAAATTGACCTTTATCCTTATAGCAAACTTTTAAAATAAAAGTTATAATGAAAGAATTGAAAGAATATAAGATAATTGCAAAAAACTATCTTCAAGCAAGGCAGGATTTCTTATTAATAGCAGAAACAACGGACTGGTTATTTGGGAATGACAATTTAGTTGGTCGTATAGGAGAGTTTGTTGCTTATCAATATTTGCACGAACATAATAGATTGCCTTTGCGACCTAAAAGTAGAACTGAAAAAGGGTTTGACTTTCTTTGTGATAAAGGAAAAACGAAAGTATCTGTAAAATCTATAACTTCTGAAAATAAATCTGGGAGTACAACAGTAATTTCAGAACCTTGGGATGAACTAATACTTATAACAATAAATAATAAATCGAAAGTTGAGAAACTTGGAATAATTACAAAAGAGCAATTTCAAAACGCTATTGAAAGAGGGCATATAAAAAGTAAAACGCCATATGCAAGACGTAGTATGGTCGGTTCAAGAGGACTAATAACTAAATTTGGTGAAATAGTAAATAAAAAAATTACAAATAATTATCTTTAAAAATTAAAATTATGAAAGTAGAACAGAAACAATTTGACATTGAAATTTTAGGTGGTCGTACAACAATATCAGAAATGCTAAAAGATATTGATAATGAGATTGTTTTAAAAAAATATGGTAAAGGATGGTATCTAAAAAAAATAGAACTTATTGGACAGGTAAAATATCAGATAGTAGTAGAGAGAATAATACCATAGAATGCCAGCTGCTAACAAACAATATAAAAAATTGGGCGAATAGTACTAAATATGAACGAATTAACATTAAATAAACAGCGTAGTAAATTGAAAGGTTTGAGTTTCAAAAGCCCAAAATTTCATATTGCAATCGTTGGCACACA
>Ga0209633_10003588_pt1 | contig 14285 bp, 13 predicted proteins | sample Cruoilmetagenom1_FD_187290 | JGI IMG/M metagenome (GOLD analysis project Ga0209633, IMG submission 187290) | Oil polluted marine microbial communities from Coal Oil Point, Santa Barbara, California, USA - Sample 1 (SPAdes) (version 2) | ecosystem: Environmental > Aquatic > Marine > Oil seeps ... | reverse complement strand
AGCAAAAAGGTCTTCTGATCGTCAATACCGGCCCCGGCAAGGGTAAATCAACCGCGGCCTTTGGCCTGGCGCTGCGTATGCTTGGTCATAACCGCCGGGTGGGTGTCGTGCAATTCATCAAGGGGGCCTGGCAGGCAGGCGAGCGTGACGCACTCGCGCGTTTTGACGACCTTATCGAATGGCACACTATGGGCGAGGGTTTTACGTGGGAGACCCAGGATCTTGATCGCGACATTGCCGCCGCTGAGCGCGCCTGGAGCAAAGTGGTTGAGCTCATGGCAGATGACACGATAAGCCTACTTGTTCTTGATGAGCTCAATATTGCGTTACGCTATAAATACCTCGATCTTGCGATGGTGGTCGATGCGCTCACCAAGCGTCGGCCAGATCTACATATCGTCGTCACGGGCCGCAACGCCAAGCCGGAACTCATGGAGGCCGCTGATCTCGTCACCGAAATGGGACAGGAAAAACATCACTTTCAGGCAGGTGTCAAAGCCCAACAAGGAATAGAGTTTTAATATATGCAAGCCCGCACGATCATGTTTCAGGGGACCGGATCTGATGTGGGCAAATCGCTGATTGTCGCAGGTCTCGCCCGTGCGCTTACTAATCGCGGTCATCGGGTCAAGCCGTTCAAGCCGCAGAACATGTCGAACAATGCCGCCGTGACAATCGACGGCTTTGAAATCGGCCGTGCTCAGGCGCTTCAGGCGCGGGCCGCAAAAACCGCACCCATTACCGATATGAATCCGGTGCTTCTTAAACCGCAAGGTGCCATGGGATCACAAATCGTGGTCCAGGGAATGGTGACAGGCACGGCAAAAGCGGCTGAAATGCAGGCCCTTAAGCCGACCCTCATGGCACCGGTTTTGGAGAGTTTTTCACGGCTCAAATCTGAAGCTGATTTCGTGCTGGTAGAAGGGGCGGGCAGCGCATCCGAGATTAATCTTCGCGCCAACGACATTGCCAATATGGGATTTGCGAGGGCTGCCGATGTGCCTGTGGTGCTTATTGGCGATATCGACCGGGGCGGCGTCATTGCAAGCATGGTTGGCACCAAGGCTGTGATTGATCCTCAAGACGAAGCACTTATTTGCGGTTTTCTGATCAACAGGTTTCGCGGCGACCCAAGCCTTTTTGACGACGGCATAACACTAATTGCGGATAAAACCGGCTGGAAATCATTCGGCCTTGTGCCACATTTTATTGACGCCCAGCGGCTGCCCGCCGAAGATGCCTTTCGCCTTGAAACACGCGAACAAACGAATTGCGGCGCGAAGATTAAGATCGCCGTGCCTGTGCTGCCGCATATCTCAAATTTTGACGATCTAGATCCGCTTGAAGCCGAGGCACAAATTGAACTCGCAAAAATTTGGCCCGGCACCGCCTTGCCCGGTGACGCTGATCTCATCATTCTTTGCGGCTCAAAATCAACCATCAATGATCTTGCAGCCCTGCGCGCCGCCGGTTTCGACACGGACATCAAAGCTCATATAAGGCGCGGCGGACATCTGCTTGGTATTTGCGGCGGATTTCAAATGCTCGGCCACTCTTTAAGCGACCCAGAGGGAATTGAAGGTGAAGCCGGCACAGTGGCAGGCCTCGGTTACATGAATATCGAGACGGTGCTTAGAGGAGAAAAGCGCCTTGAAAATGTGGCTGGGCAGAGCTTCGATGGCACACCGCTCTCAGGTTATGAAATGCATGTTGGTGAAATGACCGGATCAGATTTGAGCCAGCCCTTCGCGACCCTTGAGCAGGGTCGATCTGAAGGGGTTGTCCTTTCTTCCGGTCGAATTTTTGGTACCCATTTACATGGGCTTTTTAACAATGACGCGCAACGAGCGAGCTGGCTCAAACGCCTTGGCGGCTCGAGCACGGATTTGCGTTTTGAAGACCAGATTGAAGACGTGCTCGACGGTCTTGCCTCGCATCTCGAAACCCATCTCGATGTGGAGGCCATAATCGCTCATGCCCGTTAACCCGCATCATTCCCCATCACCGCAGGAAATAAACAATTCTCGATTGTTCTGGGTAACGCCGCAATCACAACTGGAAAGCGTCCTTACGAAATCTGGCGCGCGCCATCTCGCGGTTTTCACTAGCGAGGCGGCATCAATCATTCCGCCCCCGGTGATTGCTCAGGCTGATTTCCTGATGCTGGAATTCAACGACATCACCGCGCCGCAACCGGGTCTTGTTTTGCCTGACCTCAGTCATATAGATAAGCTTCTTGAATTTGCTACCACCCTGCCAAAAGGCGCGCCGCTCGCACTTTCCTGTTATGCTGGCATTAGCCGCTCAACCGCCGCAGCTTACATTCTGGCCTGCACCAGCCAACCTACACAGAGCGAGATGGACATCGCAGTTAAACTTCGCATTGCGGCACCATCCGCGACGCCAAATATTTTGATGGTTTCTATGGCTGATAACCTATTGGGACGAAATGGCCGCCTGGTCAAAGCAATTGAGACTATCGGCAGGGGTGCCGAGGCATATGAGGGCAGGCCATTTCAATTAGATATCAGTGCGAGGTCGGATAAGATTATTCATGCGACTGAAAACCCGCTCGCACCAATTGGAGAACAATTGCCATGAGCCGCTTTAGCGACGAGGAAATCAAAGCTGTCTACCGCGCCATCAATGAGCGCCGGGATATGCGCCATTTTCTACCCGACCCGGTCGACCCGGTCGTATTGCGCCGTCTCCTGGAGGCGGCACATCAGGCGCCAAGCGTTGGCCTCATGCAACCCTGGCGTTTGATCCGCATTACCGACATTAATTTGCGCAAAGACATCCACACCCTCGTCGATGAAGAACGCATTGCTACGGCTCGTGCCCTTGGCGAACGCGAAGATGAGTTTATGGCGCTCAAGGTCGAGGGCATATTGCAATGTGGTGAAATTATTGTCGCCGCCCTCATGGATGGTCGCGAACGCCACATCTTCGGACGTCGCACCTTGCCCGAAATGGACCTCGCGTCCGTGTCATGTGCTATGCAAAATATGTGGCTGGCCGCCCGGGCTGAAGGGCTCGGCATGGGCTGGGTTTCCATTTTCGATCCAGAGAAGCTGGCGGCCCTCCTTCATATGCCGGAAGGTGCGAAGCCCGTCGGTATCTTCTGCCTTGGCCATGTCGAGAAGTTTTATGAAAAACCGATGCTTGAAATTGAAGGCTGGACCAAAGGTGCGCCCCTTGATGACGTCCTCTTTCAAAACGCCTGGGGAAATGGCGGACCAGAGGATCAAGACTGATGCCCACATCCGCCCCCCGCCTGATAAAAGGCCCAAAACGCATCATCTGCATGACCGAGGAAACAACCGAGACCCTTTATCTTCTCGGTGAGCAAGACCGCATTGTCGGCATTTCAGGCTATACGGTGCGCCCGCCTGAGGCGCGACGTGACAAACCGAAAATCTCAGCCTTCACAAGTGCCAAAATTGACAAGATCCTCGATCTTAAACCCGATCTGGTTCTCGGTTTTTCTGATATGCAGGCCGATATTGCCGCCGACCTTGTTCGTGCCGGGGTCAATGTTCATATTTTCAATCACCGCCGGGTTTCTGAAATTTTTGACATGATCCACATGCTTGGCGCCATGGTTGGCGCAGCGCAGAAGACCGATGTGCTGATATCCGAACTTCAATCTGGTCTTGACGATATTGCACAAAAGGCAGCGCATTTTGACAAACGCCCTAAAGTTTATTTTGAAGAATGGAATGACCCGATGATCGCTGGCATTGGCTGGGTATCAGACCTCATTGAAATTGCGGGCGGCATTGACTGCTTTCCCGACCTTGCGAGCTCGCAAGGCGCGATGGGGCGTATCATTGCTGATCCGTCAGAAGTCGTAGCCCGCGCGCCCGACATTATCATCGGATCATGGTGCGGCAAGAAGTTCAGGCCTGAACACGTTCGCGCCCGCGTCGGATGGTCCGACATCCCAGCCGTGCGCTTTGATCATATTTATGAGATTAAATCTCCAATTATATTACAGCCAGGTCCCGCCGCACTCACAGACGGTGTTTGTGCGCTTCACGATATTCTCGCAAGCTGGGTGTCAGCACAATGATCACCACCGCCATCATTGCTTCATGTGCTGTGGCTTTGGATTGGGTTTTTGGCGAACCAAAGCGCTTGCATCCCCTTGTCGGCTTTGGCTGGCTCGCGGATCAGATCGAGGGGCAATTAAACCGTTTTGATTTTGCGACACCTACCACCGGCAATTTCAGCGGATTAATCAGCCTCGTTCTGTTGATTGCGCCCTTCGCCGTAATCGCAGCCCTGCTTGTCAGCCTTTCTCATATGGGACTTTTTTTCAGCATCATAATTCTCTACCTCGCCATCGGTCATCGCAGTCTATATGACCACGCCCGCCCGATTGCTGATAGGCTCGCATCCGGGAATGAAGCGGAGGCCCGCCGCCTGACTGGACGCATTGTCAGTCGCGATCCGGCAACGCTCAATATCCCGGTGGCGGCGACTGAGTCGGTTCTTGAAAATGGCAGCGATAGTATATTTGCAGCACTCTTCTGGTTTGTGATCCTGGGTGCACCCGGCGTCGTCATTTACAGGCTCGTCAATACACTTGATGCCATGTGGGGCTACCGCACGGACCGTTACCAGAATTTCGGTTGGGCTGCTGCGAAGCTTGATGATGCGCTCAACTATATTCCAGCACGCCTCACGGCCCTTACCTATGCAATCATTGGCGCGATTTTACTCAATCCAGTTGCCGCTAGATTTGCCGACGGCGCTGGTGACCGCTTTACAAAAACCATCAATGCGTGGCGCACTCAGGCGCCGCTATGGGACAGCCCCAATGCCGGTCCGGTCATGGCTGCAGGTGCTGGCGCGCTTGGCGTCAGCCTTGGTGGAGCAGCCATTTATAACGGCCAGCGGCATGATCGTCCGGTCCTGGGGTTTGGCCCTGAGCCGGATGCGTTGAGCATCATGCACGCTCTGAAGCTCGTCTCATATAGCCTAATCCTTTGGCTGGTTATTATTGGGCTCGTAGAATTTCTGATCGCCGGAGGACATGATTTTGGGTTTGCTTGAACATGGGGGGCGACTGCGTCAAGCGGCGGCCCGATACAATATCCCTCTCGAGAACTGGATCGATCTGTCAACTGGCATTAATCCAAATGGCTGGCCCGTGCCGCCATGCCCCACCTCAAGCTGGTCACGTCTGCCGGAAGATGATGACGGGCTCACGGCCATTGCCAAGACCTATTATGGGGCGAAACACATTCTGCCGGTAGCTGGTTCTCAGGCCGCCATTCAGGCCCTGCCGCGTCTTTGCCCTTTAAAAAGAGAGGCCAAAATTGGCGTTCTTTTTCCTGGCTACGGCGAGCACATGCATGCATGGCGTGAACATGGGTTTAATGCTCAACCCATTGATAGCGAAGATATTGACGGTCAGATTGACGATCTTAGTGTCCTTATCCTGATCAATCCCAACAATCCCACCGGCGCGCGTTTCGATATTACGCAAATGCTCGAATGGCACGACAAACTCGCCCGGCGCAATGGCTGGCTCATTGTCGACGAAGCCTTTATGGATGCGACATCCGAGATGAGCCTCATCCCGCATGCGGATCGGCCTGGTCTTATTGTGTTGCGCTCATTGGGTAAATTTTTTGGCCTCGCCGGAGCCCGGGTCGGATTTGTTGCGGCCGAGCCCGATTTATTGGCACAACTGAATGCTCAACTCGGGCCATGGACCATAAATGGCCCCGCACGCTGGGTGGCAGGTGAAGCTCTCAGAGACATTGACTGGCAGAAAGCAACCCGCAACCGACTGTCAAGGGAAAGCGAGCGCCTCGGTGAACTCCTGACCAGATATGGTCTTGCTCCCACTGGCGGTAGCGCCCTTTTTCATTGGGTCCAGCAGCAAAATGCCGTTGGGATCCATGATGCGCTCGCTCGCCAAAGCATCCTCACACGTCTCTTCCCTGGCCCCAAAAGTCTGCGCTTCGGCCTTCCCGGCCGGGAGGATGAGTGGGCCCGATTGGATGCAGCACTCAGGGAGATTTCTCTTTAAGGAAATTTATTTCGAGCCTGATAAGCTCTCATCGTTTCTGCGAAACAACTGCCGCTTGTATGTTCAAATGCAAGGGGAGGGCGTTTCGCTGCGCGAAAAGCCTTTGAACGCTCTCATCGTTTCTGCGAAACGACTGCCGCGAGGCGTTTCGCTGCGCGAAAAGCCTTTGGCGGTGAAGGCAGTCATCTGCTGATCCGTCTGCCCACCATCTGGTCGATAGAATGAATTATGATTTATCGGAGGAGCTTGACGAGACCTTCTTCACCCGATGATTTTGCAATAGTGAATGCAGATTCGCGCTTGCGGTTAAGCAGCGATTTATTGGCTCCTGCAGTTAACAAGAGTTCAACAATCCCGGCTTGGCGCTCTTTGACGGCCATCATGAGAGCGGTATATCCGTTATTGTTTTTCCAATTTATTTCAGCACCTGACTTGAGCAAGTGACGGGTTATATCGATTAGTCCAGCTTGTGCGGCGAGTATGAGAGGCGAGTTCCCCGCCCTGGTTTTGTGATTGATTAAATCGGCATTGTTCATCAGCCTTTTGGCAAGTTCTGCATGTCCATTTCGCAATGCTATCGTCAGTGCGATATTGCCATCCCGGTCCGGGAATTGTCGATTACCCTCAAGGCGGAGTAGAAATAACGCGGCACTCGAATTCCCCTTCTCCGCTGCGATAAACAATGCGGTGCGGCCATATTTATCTTCAGCATTGATTATGGCACCGGCATCAACGAGAAGCATGGTAATGGGTTCATTACACCGTTCAGCGGCCCGCATGAGCAGGGTTCTCCCTTCCATGTCAGTCTCGTCAATCTTGGCGCCTTGTCCTAGCAATATCTCAACGATTTTCGGATGACATCCGCGCACCGCATGACCCAATGCAGCTACGCCAGATTTATCAACCGTGCCGATATCAGCTTTGTTTTTTAAAAGCAGTGCGACGATTTTATCGAAACCGCTTTTTGACGCCATGATGAGTGCTGTCTGACCGTATTTATTCTTTGTATTGATATCAGCTCCTGTTTTGAGCATTATTTTAACAATATTTATCCTGCCATGCGCGCTTGCTAACATGAGTGAATTATTGCCCGGCTCGTCTGTGCTACCCGGCGACGCTTTTTTCTGGAGCGCGGCAAATATCTTGTCATGGCCTCTTGCCGCGGCATCAAGCATTGCGATTTTTAGAGGTCTGGGAGCGAATTTTATTCCTTTTCCAGTCCGCTTCTTTTCTGGACTGTCTGGTTCAAGGGTACTGGTTTTCACTTCTGGTCTTAGCTTTGGTCGGACCACTGGTTTAACCGGTACTTCAACCAGTGGCTCAATCAGTGGCTCAACCAACGGAGTCCAGCCCGTCTTTACTGTTTTTGAGTGAATGGTCGGTTTTTTATTTGCCAATTTTACCTTCGCCAGCAACGCCCGGGCCTTCATGTGGTTTTGCGCACTGGCTTTTTCAAGCCAATAAATCGCCTTCGCCTTGCTGGAGGTTATGCCGCGGCCAGCAAGATAGATTTTGGCCATGCGGTATTGTGCGCCGGCATGCCCTTTGCGCGCAGCCTTAATCATCCATTTGGCCGCCAGCTTGTCGTCGGCTTTCACTCCCTTGCCCGCACGGTAGAGCAGTGCAAGTTGGTATTGGGAATTCGCATTCCCCTTTTCGGCCAGCGGCCCGAGCAACTTTGAAGCCTTGTCATAATCACGCATAAGAAGAGCCGTGGCAATTTTCCCGGCCATTCTGGTTATGGGAACGTCCTCTGCCATTACCCGTTGCGAATGTATTAAAACCTGGAGGCCCATCATCAAGGGGATAACCGCTAAAATAATCGCATTAAGTCGCGCCATATTTCGTCTCCACTTCGATACCGATTTTTTTCAGAAAACCGGTGGGCAAAATTCCACCCGCACAGACAATGACCGCGTCATTCTCAATTGCGATTTTTTCTCCTGTCTGTTCCAACTCGACGCTTTCCGGGTTGATGGACTTTACGTTTGAAGAAAGAAGAACATTAAGCTGTCCTGTCGCCTGCAGCGCCTCAACGCGTTGTCTGTTTTTTTGCTTTGCACGTGCAAAGGATGCGCTGCGATAAGAAAGCGTGACGGTGGTGCCGGGTTCATCAGCAATACTGCAAGCCGCTTCAAGTGCACTATCGCCACCTCCCACCACCAGAACATTACGGTTTTTGTATTGGTCAGGATCAATAAGACGGTAAACGACTTTGGTTTGTTCCTCTCCAGGTACGTCCAGTTTCCGCGGTGTGCCGCGTCTACCGATTGCCAGCAAGATGGAACGCGTCTTCAGCACCCCACGATTTGTTTGAACCGTGAAGCCTGTATCAAGGGGTGTAATATTATCGACACGTATTCCATAATGAATTTTTAGGCCAGTATTGCACGCGACCTTCTGCCAAAAAGAAAGGAGCTTTTCCTTATTAATCTCCCTGAATTTTACTCTACCGAATATGGGCAATATGGCCGGTTGGGTCATGACCAGTTTACCGCGGGGAAAATGCGAAACGGTACCGCCAAAACTGTCTTGCTCCAGCGTTTTAAAACTGAGTTTTTTCTCCAAAGCCCCGAGGCTCGCGGAAAATCCGGCCGGTCCGCCACCGATGATGACCACGTCAAGCATATCGGATGCGTTCCCGGTGTTGAGCCGAGATATCTCTTCCATGGCCTGTCGGCCCTGCTCAATAGCATTTCGAATGAGGCCCATGCCGCCCAGTTCTCCGGCTATGAAAATACCTGGAATATTGGTTTGAAAATCAGGTCCGACATTAGGAATATCGATGCCGCGCGTTTCGGTGCCGAATACAAGGTCAATGGCGTTAAACGGACAAGCCTCTTTACACGCACCGTGGCCTATGCATGACGTGGGCTCGATCAGTTTTGCCTTGCCATTGATTATGCCGATGACATTGCCTTCCGGGCAGGCTTTGGCACAGGCCGCGCAGCCCATGCATGAGGCTTCATTGATCACAGGGTGAAGTGAGGCGGGCTCGGTCAATCCGGCCTCGCATGCTTCTTCAAGAATAGCAGCGCTACGCTTTTCACGTCGTATCCGGGTGGCAAAATAAATGATCCAGACGATGATGAGTGGCGTGGAATAAAAAGCGAGCAATGGATCGAGCGTCATCGCGGTCCTTTTTTAATGTTATTCAGATGTTTCGAGCCGCATCATTTTGTTGGATAGGCGGTGGATTGACCTGATGACTTTTCCTCCGAGTTTGAGGTGCCGCCCTTTTTAAGCTCCACCAAATGGCCCCTAGCCTCGGTCAATGCGGCTTGCAGCTTCTCAGAGCCAGGGTCGAGCTTCAACGCTCTTTCATAGGATGCGACAGCTTCGTCATAATTTTTTGTATTCAAATAGGACCAGCCAAGCATACGCCAGCCCTCGATATCATTCGGCGAATTTTTCAGGCGGTTTGCCAGGCGGGTAATCATGGTATCCACGGCTGGCAAGGATGGTGCTGGCGTCAGCAAAGCCGCGTTGCGTCGGATTTTACGGAGGCTCGTCAGAATATTCGGTCGCGGTCCGAGTTTCTTGACATAGTCTTCCAATTGCCAGACCGGATCGTTTGAGCTGGCTTTTTTGCCGGGAGGTGTCGACCCGATTAATCTGTTTGTCGCCGACTTGCTATCCGAAACATCGGCACGGAATGGATTGTTCATAAATCCCGCGGCACCCGAGAATGCTAATAACGCAATAACCGACATGACCGAGGTCAAAACAGGCAAACGCTTCCCCTTTAAGAGACTTGCCGAAAACCGGCCCGAATTTATATCTGCGGTTCTGCCCCAAGCGATGCCAAGCAGGACACCGGCACCAACTGATGTGAGGACCGTAATAATTAAACTCGTAAGCTCTGTCGTATTCTCAACCATGTCAGCGGAAATCTCTTCTCGGTTATTGCTTCGTGAAGCCGTGCAAAAAGGGCATTAAGCCCGGTCAGAAGGGAGGATAAAATTTTGCATACCTTTGGGATAACGATTGAAATTCGATTTTATTCCCTCTTAATCAAGCTTGCGCACAATAAATTTTGCAAATACCGGATAGCCACAATATTGCCCAGTTTGATAAGCTTTCATGAAGCATAAGGGCGGCTGCATACCACTGTAATAATGAAATACTCATCGGCATTTCTCCATAACCGGAAAATGTTGCGAGAGTGATTTTGAGGGACTGATATGACCGGTATGGCAAATGTCGATATACATAAAAACTTACCCGGTAGTCGCCTTCGTGCTGCCAATACGGCGCAGCAACAACCACTCACTGCTCGTCCCATGGGTGAGTTGAAGGCGTCATCAAGATTTCGCGCATATATCTTCGATCCAGTTTCCAGAATGGTGCCAATCATATTCGGTACTGTTATTGCGGCGGCAATTATTTATGGCTGGAATACACGTGGTGAAGAATATCTGACCGCTGAAAGCGGTGTCGGATATTGGCTCGGTATAGCGGGTGCCGTCATGATGTTGATGCTGCTGCTTTACCCGTTGCGCAAAAGATTTAATTCCATGCGCATAATAGGAACGGTCGCTGGTTGGTTTCGTCTCCACATGCTGCTCGGTCTATTGGGCCCTCTACTCATTCTTTTTCACGCGAATTTCAAGCTCGGCTCACTGAATAGCGCGGTGGCGCTGCTTTCGATGTTATCGGTCGCCATAAGTGGTCTCATTGGTCGCTATCTCTATGCAAGAATTCACCGGGGGCTTTATGGTAAAAAAGTTGAGCTTCGCGATATTCTCGAAGATGCAGACGCGTTAAAGGCCGTGTTCGGTGAAGACCTCAGCCATGCACCGGCTATCATTGAGCTTCTCGCACAGTTTGAACAAAAGGTTTTTCAAAAACGTCAAAATTTTATAATCAGCCTGGCGGCGGCTATCAGTATCGGGCGGCGCTCAAAACAATGTCGGCGACAATTGCTGAGACGGGCAAGGTCGATCATCAATCGTAACGCACGCGCGCAAGGTCTTTCCTGGTGGCAAAAGCGCCAGCATATGCGTGACGTCAAATATCATCTGGATATGTATTTCAAGGCGGTGAGGAAAGCTGCGCGACTGGCATTGTTTGAGCGTCTTTTTGGGCTTTGGCACATTCTCCATCTACCGCTTTTCATAATGCTTGTTCTCGCGGCTGTGGTCCACATCATCGCTGTACACCTCTATTGAGCGGGAGGTGGAAAGGTGAAGCTTCCTTCAATCGCAGCACTTACAATCGGCATAGGCCTTAGCCTGACGCTCACTCATATTGGTCATGCGCAAAATATTCTCGAGAAACTTGTGAACCCCGGTCCCTTGATAGAGGGACATAAGAAGTTTGAGAAGAGTTGCACAAAATGCCATAAGCCATTTTCAAAAAAGGCGCAGTCATCGCTTTGTCTTGATTGCCATAAAAAAGTGGCAGGTGATATCAAGGATCAAAGGGGATTTCATTTCTTCAGCCCATCCGTCAAAAATCAGAACTGCAAGCACTGTCACACAGACCATAAGGGCCGGGTGTTCGATATTGTGAAACTCGACCCTGAAACGTTCAATCATGACTTCACCGATTTCCATCTTAAAGGCGTGCATAAAACGGCCCGTTGCAGTTCGTGTCACCTGGACGGAAAGAAATTCCGGGACGCTCCATCAAACTGTGTTTCATGCCATAAAAAAATTGAACCGCATTTTGGACGCCTTGGTGAGAAATGCGCCGACTGCCATAGCGAAACCGCGTGGCGTCCGGCAAAAAAGTTTGACCATGATAAAACAAAATTTCCGCTAAAAGACGCACATATCAAAGTCGCATGCAAGAGCTGTCACAGAGGAGAAAAATACAAGGATATCGGAACTCAATGTATGTCATGCCATGATATTCAGGATGTCCATCGAGGCAATTTTGGCCTGAAATGTGATAGCTGCCATGCTCCGGGCAAGTGGAAGACAATCAGTTTTGATCACGGGCGAGAGACAAAGTTCCCCCTCAATGGGGCTCACAAGAAAGCCAAGTGCAAAAGCTGCCACACAGGCGATCTATATAAAGACAAACTGAAAACCACCTGTATTTCCTGTCACAAAAAGGACGACAAGCATTCCGGCCAGCTCGGCGTCCGTTGCGAGAGCTGTCATAATGAAAGTGACTGGAAGCGGGACGTGTTATTTGATCATGACCTGACTCGTTTTCCGCTCCTCGGTCGCCACGCCCGGGCAAAGTGCAAGGCCTGTCACGCGACGCCTGCCTTCAAGGATGCCCCAACCAACTGCGCCTCATGCCATAAGGACAAACATCATCAGGGCCGATTGGGAGCCAGATGTGAGAGTTGCCATAACGCAGTCGACTGGTTGCAATGGACATTTGATCATGCGAGGCAAACTGATTTTGTTTTGACGGGCGCCCATATTTCCACCCACTGTCACGCCTGCCACGCAAGGCAAAATGTCGAGAAAGTTAGCGCACCAACCAATTGCAACGGCTGCCATAGTGCGGATGATGTACACAGGGGAGGTTTTGGCAGGAACTGTGAACGGTGCCACTCCACTACAAGTTTTAAACAAATGATCCGTCGATAAAAACAAATAGTTGTCAATTGAATCAATGCCACACGATATGCGTTATGTAAAAATATACTGGATTGGGAATAATCCCGTCTCAGAACCGTTCTTAGCTATAGCCACGGGGAAATTCTATTGAACGATAATATCCGTGCCGAAATGATTAAGCTCCTGCCGCGCCTGCAACGATTTGGCTATGCGCTAACAGGAAGCATGGATCAGGGCAATGACCTGGTGCAGGAGACCTGTGCCCGTGCTTTGGATCGTATTGAGCAGTGGCAGCCTGGGACCAGGCTGGATAGCTGGATGTTCAGGATTGCGCATAATCTATGGCGCGATACATGCCGCGCCAAAAAAGTCCGCGGTGAAGTCGTCGACATTACAGATATGTATGAATTATCAGATGTCGATGGACGCGATGTTGTAGAAAATCGTCAGACGCTTAGCGTGGTAATGGAAGGAATTGAAGGGTTGCCGGAAGATCAAAAAGTTCTCATCGCATTGGTATGTATTGACGGGCTATCCTATAAGGAAACTGCAAAAATCGTCGATGTGCCTATTGGAACGGTCATGAGCCGTTTGGCGCGTGCGCGTAAAGCGTTACGCGATCTGGTTGATCCAGAATTCGATATTCGTCCGGCACTGAAATTCGAGAAATGACATGAGCAAAATAACCGATGAAATACTGATGGCTTATGTCGATGATGAATTGACCTCTTCCGAGCGGCGGCAAGTCGAGGCGGCAATGAAAAGTGATCCGACAATTGAAAGCCGAATGGCGGTATTCAGTGAAACAGAAGGGCTTTTGTCAGGCGTTTATGATGAACCGATGCACCGACCAATACCCGATAAGCTGATTGACACAATAATGAGTGGTACGGAGGGTACCGATCACGCCACACCATCTACAGGTGTTCAGCCGGATGGAAATTGGATTGCCCGTAGTCTTGAAAAATGGTTGCCGCTGGGAGGTGTAGGATACACCGCTTTGGCCGCCTATAGCGTGATCCTGGTGGCGACGGGTTTCCTTGGTTGGCAATTAGGCGCATTGAATATTAATAAGACCCAGGGTGATAACATGCTGGTCAAATATGAACACGGACAACTTTTAGCGCTCGGCAGATTGAATACGGCCCTCGATACTGTGTCGTCCGGCCAAAAACTTGTTTGGTCTTATGACACCAATGCAGACAGGTGGATTAAACCTGCCTTCACTTTTCGCACGCCAACTCATTCCTATTGTCGACAATATCAAATTGCGATGGCAACTGATGAAGGATTTTCTGGTGTGGCCTGCCGAAATGGCGCCGGCGCATGGCAGATACACGCGCATCTGGTTGCCCGCCCGGCGCAAACAACAGGCGATAAAATCGTGCCTGCCGCGGGACCAGGATCAGATCTCATTGACAAGGTCGTCGATCACATGATCGAGGGTGATGTGCTGGGTGCCAAAGAGGAGGAAAATATAATTAAAAATAGATGGAAAGGAGCCCGCTAGGGCTTTGAGATCAGCTTGCTGATCATGGAATATTTAATCCGGTCGAGGCCGCTCTTTTGCTGGATGTGCAAGCAGCCCGCACAAAACAGCAATTGGCATTCGGTCCGGGAGCACATGACAAATCCTTGCTTTCCCCGCTTGCATGGATGTCATGTGCTCATTTTCTCACTCTGTGCCGCGCATTGCGCCTGCATCACACCTTATGATG
>Ga0209633_10003587_pt1 | contig 14287 bp, 15 predicted proteins | sample Cruoilmetagenom1_FD_187290 | JGI IMG/M metagenome (GOLD analysis project Ga0209633, IMG submission 187290) | Oil polluted marine microbial communities from Coal Oil Point, Santa Barbara, California, USA - Sample 1 (SPAdes) (version 2) | ecosystem: Environmental > Aquatic > Marine > Oil seeps ... | reverse complement strand
CCTCAACATGGACCTTGATGATCTGCGGGCAGTGCTGTCCGTCCACCTGGAAGGTGCGTTCTACGTCGCCAAACCGGCCTTTCGCCTGATGAAGGAGCAGCAGTACGGCCGTATCGTTCTCACTTCGTCCGGTTCGGGGCTCTTCGGCAACTTCGGCCAGACCAACTACGCCGCTGCGAAGTCTGGCCTCGTCGGACTCATGAACGCCCTGAAGCTCGAGGGGGCCAAGTACGACGTTCTCGTGAACGCAGTCGCTCCGATAGCGAAGACGCGAATGACCGAGGAGATCCTCGGGGAGATGTCGGAGAAATTCGATCCAGAGTCGGTCGCACCTGCGGTCGCATATCTGGCCTCGGAGGAGAATCAACGAACCGGAGAACTGTGGTCGGTCGGGGGTGGGTCGGTCAGCCGCGTGTTCACCGCGCTCGCTGAGGGCTATTTCAAACACCCTGATCGCGACGGGCCACTCACGATCGAGGATGTTGCTGAGCACGTCGAGGACGTGCGCATCGAGGACGGCTACATCGTGCCGTTCTCATCCCGCGACGAATTCGCGAAGCTCGGCCCGATGCTCTTCTCATGAAAGACTGGAAGAACAGCACCGCCCTGGTGGTCGTCGACGTCCAGAAAGGCTTCGACGACAAGCTATGGGGCGACCGCAACAACCCCGACTGTGAGGCGAACGTGGCCCGTCTGATCGCCGCATGGCGCGACCACGGATGGCCTGTGGTGTTCGTCCGCCATGACTCTGCGAGCATCGGTTCGCCGCTCGCCCCCGGTACGGAAGGGAATGAGTTCAAGGATGTCATCACGGGGAAGCCCGATCTCCTCGTGACCAAGTCCGTGCACTCGGCGTTCCACGGATCTCCCGATCTTGGCGCATGGCTGACGGAGCATGCCATCACGGGGATCGCCGTCTGCGGGATCCAGACGAACATGTGCTGCGAGACCACGGCGCGGGTCGGGAGCGACCTCGGGTTCGAGTTGATGTTCGTACTCGACGCCACTCACACGTTCGACATCATCGGCCCGAACCGCCACGTCTACCGGGCACGTGAGATCGCTCGGTACACGGCGTTGACTCTTGACTCCGACTTTGGACAGGTCGTATCCACGAGCGATCTCGTCGACTGATCAGTCCTCGAACCAGCTGATGCGTGTTGCGTCGATATCGAAGTGGGCCGCAGTGCCCGGCTCGAGACCGATCGGTGACCACGTGACGAGCGCCGAATCGGCACCGAGATCGAGTTCGACACGGTAAGCGCCACCGCGGAAGTGGGACCCGGCCACGACGGCTGTGTGCGAACCGGTCGGGGACACGGCGATCGCCTCAGGCGGGATCACGCCCGTCGCTGTCGTGACGGACGGAGGTTGAACACCCAAATCGCGGAGTTTGGACGCCGTACAGAGGTTCTCGAGTCCAATGAATCGCGCCGTCCAGCCATCTGGTGGCTGGTGCCAGAGGCCCTCGGGCGTGTCATCGGCAACGATCCGCCCCCCGTTGATAATCGCCACACGATCGGCGATCGTGAACGCCTCCTCGCGGTCGTGGGTCACGTAGAGAACGGTTGCTTCGACCTGGTTGAAGATGGCCCGCATCTCGATGAGGAGATGCTCCCGGAGGGATCGGTCGAGTGCCCCCAGCGGTTCGTCCAACAGCACGAGGCGGGGATGTGGTGCCAGTGTTCGGGCCAGAGCGACACGCTGGCGCTCACCTCCTGAGAGTGTCCCGACGCTGCGATCCCCGTGCCCTGGAAGCCCGACGAGATCGAGGACCTCGTCGACGCGTTCGCGGATGGCGACCGGGTTCAGCCCCTGCATGCGGAGACCGAATGCAACGTTCCCTGCAACGTCGCGATGAGGGAACAGCGCGTAGTCCTGGAACATCAAGCCGAACCCGCGCTTGTGAACGGGAGTGCTCAAGACGGACATGCCGTTCCACGCGATGTCACCGGAGTCCGGGTTCTCGAGACCTGCGATCGCCCGAAGCATCGTCGACTTGCCCGACCCGGACGGTCCCATCAAGACATGGATAGACCGATCCTCAACCGTGAGTTCGGCACCATCGAGCGCCGGGGTACCGTCGAAGCGGATCGTGAGTCGGGAGACCTCGAGCATCACACACCTCCCGATCGAGATCCACGCATCGACTCGATTCCCATCGCCGCGATCCCGGTGATCGCCATGAGTACAACCGCCATGGCCATCGCCTCGCCGAACGTGCCTGGTCGGCCAAGCAGTCGGAAGATCGACACAGGGATCGTCGTGGTTGCCGGGCGGGCGATGAACGAAGTTGCACCGAACTCGCCGATGGAGATAGCGAAGGCGAAGAGTCCCCCCACGGCAAGGGCGCGTGAAACGAGCGGGAGGTCGACCTCGCGCCACGCCTGTCGGGGTGAAGCACCGAGAACAGCCGCCGCCTCTCGAAGCCGGAGCTGCACGGATTCCATCACAGGCACCGTGCTGCGGATGACGAACGGAATCGCCACCAGGGCGTGAGCGATGGGAATCAGCATGGCGGATGCCCGCAGATCGACCGGTTGGTCGAGCGCTACGAGGAATCCGAATCCGATCGTTACAGCGGAAGTGCCGAGAGGAAGCATGAGGACAGTGTCGAACAGTCGACCGCTGTGCCCCTTGGCGGACACGATGACCACGCCGGCCATGAGACCGATCCCTGCGGCGATGATGACCGCGGGGATGGCGAAACGGAGCGAATTGCCGATCGCGTCGAGCGGCGACACGAAGACCGCGGAAGCACGGGGCGGGTTGATCAGGTTCGCGTAGTGCGTCAATGCCGGGCCGGTTGGAGTGCTCATGGACCGGGCGATCAGTACGACGATGGGTGTGACGACGATGAGGCCGAGCATGCCGAGCGTCGCCGCGATGAATACGCGTTCACCGCTGGTTCTTGGGCGGCGGGCAACCTCAGCGGATGGACGGAGGGGGAGTTCTGCGGCATTCCGTCGGCTGAATCGCCCGTACATGAGGAGGATCACGGTGACGCCGACGAGTTGTAGGACTGCAAGCGCCGAGGCCAGATCGAGGCGCAGGAAGGCGGTCGCTTGGCGCCAGATCTCAACCTCGAGTGTCGTGTGATGAAGATCTCCAAGGACGAGGATCACGCCGAATGACGTAAACGAGAACAGGAAGACGAGAGCGGCGCTCGACAGGATGGCCGGTCTCAACAGGGGGAGAGTGACCTCGCGAAAGACACGCCATCGCCCGGCGCCGAGTGAGCGGGCAGCATCTTCGATGTGAGGGTCGATCTGTTCCCAGAGAACGCCAACACCCCGGATCACGATGGCGAGGTTGTAGAAGACATGGGCGATGAGGATCGCCCAGATCGTGCCCCTCAGGTCGACGCCGAACGGGCTCCCGGGACCCAGCACGGCGAGGAAGGCGACACCGACGACCAACGTCGGCAGAACGAACGGGATCAGCGTCAACGCGCGGAAGAGTGACCGGCCGGGGAACCGATACCGGGCGAAGACGTATGCGGCGGGGAGTCCAAGAGCAACAGTGATCACTGTCGATAGGAACGCCTGCCAGAGCGTGAACCAGGCCACCGAGCGCATCGTCGGGTCTGTGACCACCTCGGTGAACGCCGACGTCGCGAACCTGCCGTTCGGAACGAGGCCGGTGTACAGGATCGTGATCAGCGGGTAGATGAAGAAGTACGCGAGGAATAGCGCAGGCGGCACAGCGAGCAGCAGGACCCACGGTCTCGTCTTCATCGCACCACTGTCGCCCATTCCGCGAGCCAACGCTCCCGGTTCTCGTCGATCCACGCCGGTTCCATCACCCTCGAATCCGTGGGGATGACGGCGTAGTCAACGAACACGTCGGGGAGGGGAGTGTCGGCGTTCGCCGGGAACACGAACATGTTCAGCGGCATGTCTTCTTGGAAGGTGCGTTCGAGGAGGAAGTCGACGAGCTGCCCCGCGGCTTGCTCTGCCTTTGTGCCGTTGAGGATTCCTGCGTATTCGATCTGGCGGAAGCAACCGTCCTCGAGGACCGTTGTGGGAGCAGTGTCAAGATCACCGAAGTAGACCTCTGCCACCGGCGACGTCGCATACGAGACCACGATCGGGCGATCTCCTTCACCGGAGCCGCCTGAGAACTCGCCGTAGTAGGCCTGATCCCAGCCAGGAACGATCCGGACGTCGTTGGTGACGAGGTCTTGCCAGTACGCCTGCCACGGGTAGGCACCGTCTTCTCCGAATGTCGCGATCGTGGCGAGGAGGAACGCGAGGCCAGGGGATGATGTTGTCGGATCCTCGACGACGAGTGTTCCACCGTATGCGGCATCGGCCAGGTCGACGAGTTGGTCCGGTGTCTCGAGACCGAGGGCCGCAAGCCCGTCTGGATCGAGGTTGAGGCAGACATCGCCGAAGTCGATCGGTGTCACCATATCGCTCTCGACCCTGAGGCCTCTCGGTACGGTCTCGATCGCTGCTGCGCTGTGGGGGACGAACAGATCCTCGTCGATCGCTCGCGAGAGGAACGTGTTGTCGATCCCGTAGAGGACGTCAGCGACAGGGTTGTCCTTCGTGAGGATGGCCTGGCTCACCATGGCCCCTGCGTCGGCGGATTGGAGCACGTTCACTGTGATGCCGGTCTGGTCGGTGAACGCCTCAAGAACCCCGTCGGAGACGGCGAAGGATCCGTGTGTCATCAGCACGACCTCGTCAGGTTGGGTGTCGTCGGCGCTGCAACCCGCGACGGCCAGGGCGACCGCCGCGATGAGGAGACCATTGAGAACGTGTTTCATATTCGGCTCCGTTCGTGAACAACCAGCAGCGTCCCCGACTCGACCGAAACGGACGCCGGCGTCGCTTCGATCACATTGCTGACGCCCCGGGTCGAGCCTGCCGGTAGCGCGTCGTCAGATAGCTTCCATCGCAGGCCCAAAGTGGTGACACCCGAGACGTCCATCGAGGCGGGGATCAGGGAGACCCCATCGCCCACTCGACCATTGATGGCGGCAGGATGGCTCGGCACGCATCCGAAGATCTCGGTCAAGCCGTCGGTCCAAACGATCTCATCGACCTGTGTTGCGGTGGTGGCGAACAACCCCATGGCGCCGAGAAGGTGGTCGAGACGACCGGTGTGCGCTCCAATGATCAGCAGTCTGGTGGCACCGAGGTTGAGTGCGGCGTCTACGGCGAGTTCGAGATCCGTGCGATCCTTGTTTGTCGGATGCCTCTCAGATCGCGAACCCATGCCAACTGCTGTAGCAAGGGTTGTGGGATCGACTGAGTCCATATCGCCGATGACGAGGTCAACGACAAGGTTGAGATCAGCCGCATGGTGGAGACCACTGTCGGCTGCGATCACGTAAGCGTTGCGGGGGAGAACGATCTCGCCATCGGCCGCGAGCGGCTCTCCTCCCGAGAGGATGATCACCTGGTTTTGGGGTCGTTCCACGAGCTTCCTCCGCTGGCATGATCCAGATCAGGTTCCGCGGGTCAGAGGCATTCGCAGCGTGTGCTGCACCGGCCGCCCTCTCAGTTCGGCGTACCCGAACTCCCCGGAGTGGTCAGCCCATGATAGCGGGTGCTCGGAACGTGGATGGGGTGTGGCGTTGAGGCCGGTGGTGGGTCGGATGGAGTCTCGGGCCGTGGTCCGTAGTACGAGTGAGGTAGTACGCCTCCGAGGTCCTTGTATCGGGTGGTTACGTGGTGCATCTGTGACTTCTCGCGGGCACGACGCGAACACCTCGAAGATCGAGAGTCCCCCTCGGATCGGGGTCGTACTACGTCATACGTCGGACGTAGTACAGCCTGCCATCTCCGAAGTGCCTGATAACCGGCGCCGGATCGTGGTGAAAAAGAGGGTTGACAGGACGACAGCATTGTGACATCATAGTGATGTCAACACGACGACATGGAGACGCTGAAAGGAGTACCGATGCTGTGGTACAACAGTCCGGAGGCCGTCAAGGTCATGAGGGAGACATCGTTTGGGCGGGATGATGGTGCGGAGCGCAGGTCTCGACTGCGGCTCATCGGCCGCGGAGACGGGAACTGAAGGAGACGCCGAACATGGACGCAAACATTGTGATGACAGAGATCGAACGGGCGCTGAACGCCCAACTGCGGGTCGTCGGGGAGGACTCGGTGGTTGCCGATGCTGCGGAGGCGATCATGGTTGGTCTGGAGCCGGCCATCGAACGTGCTGTCATGCGCTTGGCCGAGCAGGCAGCCGACGAAGTCGAGGCACAGCTTCCAGGCAGAACCGTCGGCGTCGAACTGCTTGAGGGCGCTCCGGTGCTCGCTGTCCGAGATCCGGAGACATCGTTGACGATCGACACGGATGATCTCGAAGCGAGGATCACGCTCCGTCTCTCGGAGAAACTCAAGGGCGTGCTCGAGGACGCAGCAGACGAATCGGGCGATTCGATGAACGCATTCGTCGTCAAGACCCTCACCAGCAAGGCGAGCGAGCGAGGTTCGGGACGGCGCTACACCGGAACGATCGAAACATGAGCGGCGCGATGCGTGAGTTCCCCGTTGGAGACCGTCCCGAGATCGTGGTCGCCGTGTTCTCCACCAACGTCACTGTTGTCGAGGGAGTCGACGGCGTGATCGGAGTCGAAGTCAAAGGGCCCGATCGGGAGGTCGATCTCGTCGATGTCGTCCATACCGGCGACGTCGTTTCGATCCGGGCGCACAGAGGCGGGCGCCGGTGGATCGGTCGAGGGGCCTCCGTTCAGGTGACCGTTCCTGCGTCGACGGCGGTCTCTGCAAGAACGGCTTCGGGAGATCTCAGATTGTCGTTTCCGATCTCGGATATGGAGATCGACGTGGCGTCCGGTGACGTTCACCTGACATCTCTGAGTGGTCGCGGCAGGATCAAGTCTGCGAGCGGCGACATCACTATCGGCGACGTGGCCGGCGGCATCCGGATCTCGACGGCGTCCGGCGACGTGCGGATCGAGGGAGTCGACGGCGATGGATCGATCCACACCGCCTCCGGAGATGTCTCATTTGGAAGCGTTCACGGATCCCTTGAGGTCAAGACCGCGAGCGGTGATGTCAGGATCCGTCGGTTCTCGGGCGTGAAGCTCGAGGGGGGCGCGATGTCGGGTGACTTCGACATTGGGCTCGTTTCTGGGATGGCCATCGAGGCAGACATCCAGACCCGGTCGGGGCGGTTCCGGAATCTCGTTCCGTCCACCTCCAAGAAGGATGAGCCGACGGTCAGTGCAACGATGCGACTCAAGACGATGTCCGGGGATATCACCCTTCGCTGATGTCTCGCGGTTCACGGATCGCCAGGGGGAGCGACGTGATAGCCGTTCAGCGTCTTGATACCGCGCTCAACGACGATGTCGATTTAAGCTCGTCGCCGTCTGTGCCGATTCAGAGCGTACGCCGAGCAACGGAGGGTCTATGGGATCCCGCAGCGTTCAGGAATTGCCCGCTCCCATCCTGACGGATGAAGAGCTGATCGGGGAGTACGACCGGACGTTTGCGCCGACGGGTGCGCGAGGGCCGACCAACGGCACGGCCCCGCGATCTGATGCGGTGACGATCCGACGCAACTCGGCCGTCATGGGTGAACTCCTGCGCCGCGGTTACACATCTGACGCTCCCGTGTGGTTGAAGCCCGGCGGGGCGTAGGTCGCCGGTCGACAGTCTCCAGACACGAATCCAGAAGCGGATGTCTCCCCCTGATCCGGGGTTGTAGTACGTCTTGGTTCGCGGTCGTACTAAGTCATACGTGGGACGGACTACCGCCTGTGATCTCCCGGGCTCTCGCCGACCCCGTTCACTTCCGAAGTGCCCGAGTCGCCCGGTCCCGCTCGCTCCCGGCCGCTGAGAAGGATCGTCGCTGCCGCCACGAGATAGAGGGTGGTGAGGATCACGGTCGAGACCTGGTAGCCGCCGGTGGCATCGCGCAGCACGCCGACGAGAACGGGACCGGCGGCAGCGACGAGTACGACCGCGGTCCACTGTGTGCCCATGATCCTCCCGTAGGACGGTCCCGAGTACCAGTCGCCCATGACCATGGCTCGCAGCGGCAGCAGTGCTCCGAACGCAAGGCCGAACAGGAAGAAGTGGCCGACCATCTGCCATGACGCCGTGCCGTCCACCATCAACGTGACGCTGAACGCCACGATCAGGGCGATGATCGCTTGGACCCGTGTCGCTCCGAATCGATCAGCCAGTCGTGGCGCAATCCACCGTCCGGGAAGGCTCAACGCCGATGCGATCGCCGCCCACAGGGCGACCGTCGTCAAAGAGAAGCCGACTTCCTCGAAGCGAGCCACACGATGGGCGATGATGCCCTGAGTGGCCAGGAGGATGAGCATCAACGCCAGGGTATAGAGCAGGAACCGACGATCCTTCAGAAGACCAGCGGCCGAGACGTCAGTAGTCGATTGGCTCGCGGCTGCGACGGCTCTGCCGCGTTGGTGGGGTAGGGCGAACACAGCGGTAGCTCCGCCGACGGTGAGGAGCAGGAACGCCAGGATGAGGACGGACGGGCGCCAGCCAACGAGAGCAACCAGACGGGCCGCAAGGGGTATGAAGACGATTCCTGCGAGGCCGCCGATGAGTGTGATGGATGCCAGGGTTCGGGCACGATCTCGAGTTGGAGTCCACTGGGAGATGGCCACATAGGCGGGTTCGTAGTAGATCATCGCCTGAGCGGGGCCGATCAACAGCCACCACGCCGCGACGATCTGCCATGACTGATTCGACATCGAGAAAGCGACGAGGCCCATCGAACCGAGTACCGCTCCCGTCCCAACGATGACACGTACACCATGCCTGTCGGCATAACGGCCGACGGGGAGGGCGAGAAGGCCGCCGACGAATACAGAACCGCCGTAGGCCAGGGAGAGGGCCGTCTTGGAGAAGTCAGCGCCAGCCGCCTGGTCGGTGGCGTAGACGGAAAATCCATAGAGAATCACGCCGAACCCGACCATCACTGTGGCCGCCAGCGGCATGATCCATCGCCTGTTCGGGTATGCCGACTCGGGGTGATCCACGGTCCGATGATAGGGAGAGTCTCCCAGCAGGTTCCTCCGGACCGTTCGGTGTCGTCGCTAGGGTTGTTGGGGTGTCCGGGAGGTCCTGAGTGGCGTTGATCGATTGTTCACAGTGTGGTCAGAGGGTCTCTCCCTCGGCTTCGATCTGTCCGAAGTGTGAACATCCGATTCCACCGATCACGGCGGATTCAGAAGGCCCGGGCGAATCACCCCCCGACGCCACAGCCACCGCCAGAGCGGTGGTCAAAACCCCGGCCGAGATGTCGGGAGAAGGATCGTGGTCTCGCCTCCCGACGTGGCTCTTGTTCGTGCTCGTATTCGTCGTCGGCTCGGTCATTCTTGTTGCTGGTGTCTTCGCCGTTTCCGTCGTGACCGGGTCGATCCTCGACGGGATGGATGACCCGACCGCAACCAGCGATACCACGATCGTTGGGGCGACGACCGTCCCTGCGACTGGCGGAGATGGGCTGGCCGTTGGCCAGTGCATCAACGACGACGAGCTTGATAAGTATCTGGCGGGGGATGCCTTCTCGCTCGAGTCGTGTGATGATCCCCACGATGCCGAGATCTACCACGTCCACGAGTTCCCATCGGGGCCCTACCCGGGCGACGAAACGGTCGTTGCAGACCTCAAGTCCGTATGCCGGGCCACTTTCGAGGACTATGTGGGCATCGACTATGAGACGTCGGCTCTCCACTTCTGGGCGCTGTGGCCATCGCAGGGATGGTGGGAGGCTGGCAACCGTGTGGGCGAGTGTGCACTGTTCGACCCCGACCTCGACAAGCTGACGGGGTCTGCGTACCAGACCGGCTGGTAGGACAGGAACGGCGATCTGAGTCTGCTGCTCCGTTTGACCTCGTGTTCATTCCGGCATGCGCAAACCCGAGGTGATGCACCGATTGAAGGGCATCAACCGGGCGGAGCATCGCAAACTCGGAGGTCCTAGGATTGTGACACATGACGTTCGATCTTGAGACCCACTTCGGCGACGCTCTCGCCTGGCCACACGGCGAAGACAACGAGCATCCTCTGATCATCGCTATCGCCGGTGGTTCAGGGTCAGGGAAGACGACGATCGCCCAGAGCGTCGTGGACATCGTGGGCCCGGACGTTGTCGCCCGACTCCCGCACGACGCCTACTACCGGCGACAGGAGCACCTCTCCTACGAAGAGCGTACGAAGATCAACTACGACCATCCGGACTCTCTCGAGAATGAGTTGTTCGTCGAGCACATCGAAACCCTCCGATCTCGGAGGGCTATCGAACGACCCGTATACGACTTCTCCAATCACACGCGTGCATCGGAGACGGTGCACGTCGAACCCCAACCGGTGATACTCGTCGAAGGGATCCTTGTGCTCGCCGAGCCGGAGATCCGTGACCGCATGGACCTGCGCATCTACATCGACACCGACTCCGATCTCCGACTGATGAGGCGTCTCCAGCGCGACATCGTCGAGCGGGGGAGAACGGTCGATTCAGTGCTCGAGCAGTACGAGGAGACCGTTCGGCCGATGCATCTCCAGTTCGTTGAACCATCGAAGCGGTACGCCGACATCATCGTCCCTGAGGGCTACAACCCGGGTGTGATCGGCACGGTCACGGCGATGATTCGTCACTTCCTGACGGAGCGAAGTCCGACCGTCTGAGCGCCTCCTCGACGAGGGGAATCGCTGCATCTGCGTACAGGGCATGTCCTTCGGCCGATGCGTGGAAGAGATCTCCGGCCCAGATTTCGGGGTCGGTCTCGAAGGCCCCGAACTCGGGTCCCCACGCTCTGGACTTGGGGACGGCGTAGCGATCTGCAGCGCGGCCGATGGCGTGATCGACAGAGCGGGCCCGAACCCGGGCGATGCCCCGTGCCATTGCCGGGAGCCGGGGGATCGTACCGAGGTCTCCAACGCCGCACACGGCGACGGCAGGGAAGGCGGCAACGAGGGATTGGAGTGTCTTGTCGAACGCGGTCTCGAAGCGGTTGATCGGCGTTCCCCTCAGGGCATCATTGCCTCCGACACATACGATGGCGATGTCGCCCCCGGTGACGATCGCTCGATGTATCTGTTCGTCGCGCACGTCTGCGATCTTCGATCCGCCGACAGCGACGGAGATGAGTTCAACCCGGTACCGGTCCGAGAAGTAAAGGGCCGTTCGCCGTGCCCAGCAGGCATCGAGTGGCTCCACCCCGGGCGCGGTAACGGTGCTATCTCCGAGGACGATCATGCGCAGTGGCGGCAGGTCGGGGCTGCCAAAGGCCCCCGACGGGTCTTGATCAGTGAACGTTTCGAGGTCGGGGCGCTGGACGGTCTGAACCATCTGCGCGGTGAGCATCCCGCCGACTGCCAGTGGCTTCTTCGCTACGGTCCAGAGAGTCTTCGCCATGGGCACAGCGTACCGGCGGTCGTCATGCTTTCGGACCCCGGATGCCGACGGAGACCACGACGCCCTGAAGGATGCGGGGCCACATCGCGAAATCTACGTCGCGATCCCGAAGACTCCGACTGTGAGGAACCCGACCGCCACGACGCCGATCGCAATGCCAACGCCCCAGAGCCAACGCTGATGCACGATCGGTGCCAATCCCGTCACCGCAATGGCAATGGCGGCAATCGTGGCGGCGATGGAGAACAGCAGATGGTCGGCAACCGAACTTACAGCGGAAGCGCCTTCCGTTTCGGCTGCAGCCGTGGATTGTGCCGCTTGAACCGCGATGTAGGCGATCCTCTCGATCTCCTCCTCGCTCACCTCCTCGCCCAGGGCCGTCTGGAGATCGTGTTTGGTGCGGAGGAGTTCAGCCGTCAACTCGTCATCGCCGGCGTTCGCGACGCCGATGATCTCCTCAGTTCGATCGAGAAGAGTCGCATGTGCAGCAAGGCCGGCGAGGAGTGCGGCCACGGCCGTGACGATAGAGAACGCGAGAATCGTCAGTGCCACTCCCCGATACCAACTGGGGACCGGTTCAGAGACGTCTTCGAGGTCGAGATCTGCGGCAATTTCCGCCGATTCGCCATAGCCGGTCATGCCGGGAGGCTACTACGGCGAAGCCGTTCGACCGTCCCTCACGACCTCGCACGCGAGGGACTCCCGAGCTTGGCTTGGGACCGTCGACCACACACCTGAGTCCACGAGATCCGCGTATCCGAACGGAACGACTTGGTGCCGAGAATGCATGGACCAGATGTCCGCACTCGTCAAAGAGCTGGCCGAGGTCAACAAACAGATCTGGGCCCTGTCCGACGACATCGAGCATCCGTGGGCGTGCGACATGGGCGGTCAGCCACCGAGCGCGGCGAATACCTCGTAGACCATAAATGCTGGCCAGAAGACCCCCTGGAAGAAAGAGAACACGTACTCCCAGAAGCTGTCCGCTTGCTGCCAGAAGTACACGAAGGCTCCGAAGATTCCCAGGCCGTAGAACGCCCCTCCACCGGCGGCACACGTGTTATTCGAACTCACTCTCAATCACCTCTCGTCGATGGGGCAAGCGTACTCACTCGTGGGCGGAGACATCGGGTGGCGTCTCGATTTCCATCAACGAACACCACCAGAATGCCGGCCACGCACGAAGCCGGACGCATGTGTGGGGTCTGACATGGCCACGTCGTCGCAGCACAAGGTGTCTCGTGTCAGGCGCCCACGCACCCGACCGCAGGGACGACTGTCTCCCTCGGGCTACTCGGTCGTGACGTTGACGTCGACGGCAACACAGGTCTCGCCACCGGCCGAATCAGCGACACACTGGCTCCGCATGGCGATCCCAGACGAGGCATCCCCTGATGCGGTCGTCCAGTTGGCGAACTCCATGGCTCCGTCATCGCCGCTGATGCTGCTATTCGACTTCGTCCACTCGTCCGACTCGCCGGATGTCCAGTCGTCGTAGAACGCTTCAATTGTGGCGAAGTCACCGTTTGGATAGGAGAGGGAGACTGTGGAGGACCGACCGGAAGTGAAGACTGCTGTGACCACATAGCCATCGGGGAGTGGAATGGGGAATCCTTCTGGCAGTTCTCCGCCGCCGATGGTGATGGCCCCGTCGTCGGTCTCCACCGAGATCTCGCCTGAGTCTGTGTCGACCTTGACGTCGCCGCCCACGGCCTCTTCGATCGCCTGCTCTGTGATCACTTCCGCAGCCGATTGACATGCTGCGAGAAACAGCGCCAACGCGACGAAGCCAAGTGCAATCCGTTTCATGGGTACCCCATCTCTTCGTTTCCCCCCTTGTCCCCAGGGGCCTGACGCCGAACATACGCTCGCAATCGGCTCGGCATAATGGTTTCCCAAGGCCGCTTTGCAGCGGTGCATCCGCTCGGTGCTTGCGGTTCCCTGCCGAGACTGAGCTGTGTCCGCCGCCGACGAATCCGGCGAGACATCATGAGACCTGATCCGTCGCTGCTGTTCTTACACCCGTGGCGATATGGACGGGGTAGGGGAGACGTGATACGGAGTATCCGCTTGCATGGACACGTCTCTAGCGGGTAGCGTTCGTGCCCAGCGCACCCGTAGGCCGCAATTCCAGCGAGACCACAACTCTCGCCGTTGCCAAGTCAGCGGGTGCGCTCATCTGTGAGTCTTGACTCTTTGATGGGGCATCGCCGCCGACGCGCGAGAGCCGCCGAATCGTCTTGAACCATGCCGGCGTTGGTGACATCCTGTTGCGGAGTGAGCATGGCCCAAAGCGACAGCACGCCGAACGAGACCCCGCCTTCACGGCGAGCAACATCAACCAGGACCTAGCGATGCCTTCGTCGCTACTGGTTCTTGGGCCACCTGTACGCCCGCCAGATGATGAGCAGGTTGACCAGTATGTAGAAGGTCCCCAGGTAGTACTCCCAACCTTCTGTGGCCTCAGCCATGAAACCGACGTTGGCCACCAGGTACAGAGGAGCCACGATCAAGTTGACAAGGCGAGCGTAAGCGGGACGCGCCACCAAACACAGGACGATCATCAGAGCCTGGACGATGGCGGTCGTGGGCGCAACGAAGAGGAGCAGCGAGTCTGTGACAGGTTCGCCCATCTCCTGTAGCAACGAGAACATATCGCCGAACGTCCACAGCAAGAAGTGGCATATCCAGAACACGGCCAGCAGTAGCCGGATGTTCACATTCGGACTCACCAGGCCCGATTCCCCCCGCTCTTCACCGCCCACAGTCTTCTCCGTCTGTTCTTCCGCTGCACGTTCTGGAAGCCTCGTCGCTCCTTCTTCAACCGTACGCGGACACCGCCACGGGGTGAAAGAGGAGAAGATCCCGATGCATCCGCCCGCGACCTGCAACATAGGCGAACTCC
>Ga0209633_10003586_pt1 | contig 14293 bp, 13 predicted proteins | sample Cruoilmetagenom1_FD_187290 | JGI IMG/M metagenome (GOLD analysis project Ga0209633, IMG submission 187290) | Oil polluted marine microbial communities from Coal Oil Point, Santa Barbara, California, USA - Sample 1 (SPAdes) (version 2) | ecosystem: Environmental > Aquatic > Marine > Oil seeps ... | reverse complement strand
TTGACGATGGCGCCGGGCGCATGATCGCGCATCGCGGGCAGGGCCGCCTTGCAGCCGAGAAACACCGAGTTCAGGTCGACATCGATGGTTCGCTTCCACTGATCGTAGTCGAGTTCCTCGACCGAGCCCGGAATGCAGATGCCGGCATTGTTGACCAGAACGTTGAGGCCGCCCATCTGGCTTGACGCGGCCTCGACTGCCGCCGACCAGCCGGCCTCATCGGTGACGTCCAGTTCTATCGCCGAGGCGGTGCCGGGATGGGCCTCGTTGATTTCGGCGGCCGCCGCTTCGGCGCCGGCCAGGTTGATGTCGGCGAGAGCGACGCTTGCGCCTTCGCCCGCGAACATCTCCGCGCAGGCCTTGCCGATGCCGGTGGCAGCCCCGGTGATCAGTGCCTTCTTACTTTTGACTCGGTCCATGTTCTAGGGCCTAACCTTGCATCCGGCTCAATATGGGCAAAAGGAGGCGTCGCGGCATGATCCGGAACATGTACGCCGTGAGCCAGTTGAGGCCGCCGGTTATAACAACGTTCTTGCGCTTCTTGAAGCCGCTATAGGCGATCTCCGCGACCTGCTCCGCGCTCATGCTCGGCGCGGCCTTGACCAGGAGCGCTTCCTCCAGGCCGGCGCGGCGCTGGAAGTCCGTCTTGGTGACGCCGGGAACCACCGAGGTGACCTGGACGCCGTGCGGCTTCATCTCGACCGCGAGCGCCTCGGTGAACGAGCTGACATAGGCCTTGGTGGCATAGTAGACCGCCATGTGGGGGCCGGGAATGTAGCCGGCGGTCGAGGAGACGTTGATGATGCCGCCCTTGCCGCGCCGTTTCATGTCCCGGGCGTGGCGCAGGGTCAGCTCGGTCAGGGTCCGGATATTTAGGTCGATCATGTTGATCTGGGCGTCATGGTCGAGCGCGGTCGCCGCGCCGCGCAGGCCGAAGCCCGCATTGTTGATCAGGAGGTCGGGCACCAAATCGCGCTTGCTCAGCTCGTATTCCAGGGTGGCGGCGGCACGCGGCGCGGTCAGGTCCAGCGGGATCGCCACGGTTGGAATGTCGAGCTTGGTCGCAATCACGCCGGCGACCCGGTTGAGCTCCTCGCTGTTGCGCGCCACCAGCACCAGCTTGTAGCCGTCGCCGCCGACCTTGTACGCCAACGCCTCGCCAATGCCGCCGGAGGCTCCGGTGATCAGCGCGACCGGGCGTGTTGAAGGCCCGTCTGCCATAGTCAAATCCCCCCTCTGTCCCGCCGCTTCGGGTTCAAGCGTCCAGGCCTAGCCGTTCGGCAACCTTCTTGCGCAACACGACGCGCTCCCTGGTCGATATCCGCAACAGTTCGGCGACGCGCCACACCAGATTAGCCTCGTAATCATCAAGCACCTTGTCGGATAACACAATCTCCCACAGCATTTCGACCACCTGGGCGCGCCCTTCCGGATCGAGCTGTTCGGTCAGGACCCGGGTAAAGCCGTAGAGATCGACCGCATCCGCGTCATGGGCACGCGCCTTGGCGATCAGCTTCTTGGTCTGCTCGTCGGTCAGTTCGAAGCGCTCCTGCAGCAGCCCGAACATGCGCTCCTGTTCGGCCGTGTGCTCGTCGCCGTCGATCAGGCTGGCATGCACCAGCAACGCGGCGGTGGCAAGACGGAGGGAAGCTTCGTCCGGAGCGTCCGCGCCGTCGACGGTGACCTGGGCCGCAAAGATGATCTTCAGTTTATGCCACATATCGTCTCCCTTGGTCGGCGGCGAGCATACAAGGTCGCGGGCTCGACTGGAACCTTTGGACGGGGCATGGCTTTACATCGTGAATGGGGACAGTGTAGCGTGCGCCGCCCTCAAGAAGGGCGAATGCATACAAAGCACTTTGTGGGGGAAATCATGGCCTGGTCGCCGGATCGCACAACGGTCAATTCCTGGAACGAGTGGGACCCGCTCAAACACGTCATCGTCGGCGTCGCCGACGGCTGCTGCATTCCGCCGCCGGAGCCGGCGCTCGACGCCAAGGTGCCGGAAGATTCCGACATGCGCGGGCAGTGGGGGCCCAGGCCGCAGGAGACGGTCGACAGGGCCAACGAGCAGCTCGACAATTTTGCCGCGATGCTCGAGACCCGCGGGGTTCGCGTCGACCGCCCCACGCCGATGGACTTCAGCCAGCCGGTGGAGACGCCTGACTGGCAGACCGGATCGAGCTTCGGCTGCATGCCGCCGCGCGACGTGCTCCTGACCGTCGGCAGTGAAATGCTCGAAGCGACCATGTCCTACCGCTGCCGGTGGTTCGAGTATCTCTGCTACCGGCCCCTCATGCAGGGCTATTACGACGAAGACCCGAACATGCGCCACGAGGCGGCGCCCAAGCCGCGCCTGACCGACGCGGACTACCGGCCGGACTACCTGGCCGACACGATCGGTGTCGAACAGAGGCTCGAATGGGCCGCGGAAAAGTTCTTCGTGACCACCGACGAGGAGCCCCTGTTCGATGCCGCCGACGTGCTGAGATTCGGCAAGGACCTCGTGGTCCAGCACGGCTTCACCACCAACCTCAAGGGCATCGACTGGATCACCCGGCACTTCCCCGGGCACCGGGTCCACACGGTGAACTTCCCGGGCGACCCTTATCCGATCCATATCGACGCCACCTTCACGCCGCTCCGGCCGGGGTTGATCATGAACAACCCGGAGCGCCGGCTGCCCGACGATCAGCGCGGCCTGTTCGAGAAGAACGGCTGGGAGATCGTCGATGCCGCGCGCCCGGCGCACAACGCGCCGCCGCCGCTGTGCTATTCGAGCGTCTGGCTGTCGATGAACGTGCTGGTGCTGGATCCCAAGACCGTCTGCGTCGAGGCCTCCGAAGTGCATCAGCTCGAGCAGCTCGACAAGCTCGGCTTCGAGGTCATCCCCGTGCCGTTCCGTGATGCCTATGCCTTCGGCGGCGGGCTCCATTGTGCGACGGCGGACGTTTACCGCGAAGGCGACTGCGAGGACTACTTCCCGACCCAGCCGGCTTGAGGACCAGCGGCGCTAACGGTTCCTCTGCTTGCCGAAGCGTCCGGTGGCGTCGAACAGGTCTTCCAGATCCTCGATGCGCTGCTTGGCGCCGGGCCAGAGCTTCTGGACCACCGAGGCCAGCAGCACTTCGACCATGAAGAACATGACGACGGCGGAGTCCGAGCTCGACGGCGCCTCGACGCGGACCGGGATCGTGTGCTCGGCAATCGAGCCGATCGGCGAGATCCACTGGTCGGTCAGGACCACGATGGTCGCGCCGCGCTTGTGCGCCAGCGTCGCAAGTTCGTTCAGGTTGCGCTCGTAGCGCCTGATGTCGAACACCAGGAGCACGTCGCCCGGCTCCATGCCGATCAGGTGCTGCGGCCACTGGCTGTTCGACTGGGGCAGCGACGAGACCCCCGGCCGCACGGCGAGCAGATAGGTCGAGAGATAGTCCGCCAGCACGCGGGTGACCCGGCCGCCGACCAGATGGATCGCGCGGGTCGTGTCGGCCAGGAGATCGACGATGCCGTCGAACTCGTGATGGTCGACCAGTTTCAGGGAGTTTTCCAGGTTGTCCGCCACCGCGGCGGCATACGTGTTGAGCAGGTGGCCCTCCGGCGCGCCGACGGCCCATTGGGCGTGGCGGGTGAGGGGGGTCGACAGTTGCGCCGAAAGTTCCTCCCTCAACTGGTTCTGGAAGTCCGGAAAGCCGGAGAACCCAAGCTTCTGCACGGTGCGGATGACGGTCGGCGAGCTGACGTCGGCGGCGCGGGCGAACTCGGTGATGCTTTGCAGACCGGCGACCGGATAGTCGCCCAGAAGCGTGTTCGCGATCTGCTTTTCCGAGCGCGTCAGCTTACCGAACGAGAGCCTGATGAGTTCGGCGACAGTGCCTGTATCTGATTGCGTCATGGCCACCCCATACCCGGTCGTTTAGCTCACGCTGCCGCGGTTTTGTAAAATATTTGACAGACTATATTGCCTTTGTAATGATATGTACAAGATCGGGATAAGCCGGATTGTAGCAGGTATTCGGCGGAGGGGAGGCATGCTGGACGAAGACGACGCCCATCCAGCCGAAATCGTGAATCGCGGCGGAGCATCTCCGCTGTTTTTCGTGTGCGAGCACGCCAGCCGCACGATCCCGAAAAAGCTTGGAGTCCTGGGGCTCGACGATACCGACCTGGAACGTCACATCGCGTGGGACATCGGCGCGGCGTCCATGTCCCGGCAGCTTGCGGACGCGTTCGACGCGACGCTGGTGCTGCAACGCTATTCCCGTCTCGTCATCGACTGCAACCGACCGCCGCGCACGCCCGCCGCGATGCCCGAAATCAGCGAGAGCACCGTCATTCCGGGCAATCTGCAGCTTCGCGAAGCGGACCGCGAGGACCGGATATCAAGCGTCTTCGATCCGTTTCACGATGCGATTTCCGGCCTGCTGGACGAGCGGTCCGCCGCCGGCCGGACCTCCATCCTGATCACGGTTCACAGCTTCAACCGGGTCTATGACGGCTTCGAGCGGCCATGGCATGTCGGCGCGCAGTACAATCGTGCGCCGGAATTCTCACAGCGCATCAATGCCTTGCTTGCGCGCGAGGAGACGCTCTGCGTCGGTGACAATCAGCCCTATCCGGTCAATGACGACACGCACTACACTATCCCGGTCCATGGCGAACGGCGCGGAATCATGCACACCATGCTGGAAGTCCAGAACGACTTGGTGTGCGATGCGCAGGGCCAGATGATCTGGGCCGAACGGCTGGCCGGCGTCATCAATCAGGCTGTCATGGAGATGGAAGATCACGACGCCGCACAGCCGGCGATGAGCACGGGACAGGTCGGAGGCTTGGATGCCTGAAGCCGTCAAAACATATGTGCGGTGGGTCGATGCGGTGAACAGCAAGGTCGGCCTGTTCGCCATGTACATGATCTTCGCGATGATCGCCGTTCTGTTCTATTCCTCGATCTCAAAGACATTCTTCACGCCATCTCTATGGACCCTGGAGATCGCGCAGTTTTTGATGGTTGCATACTTTCTTCTGGGCGGCGGCTATTCGCTGCAGATCGACTCCCACGTCAGAATGGACCTGCTCTACAGCCGCTGGTCGCCCAGGACCCGGGCCGCGGTCGACGCCGTCACCGGCCTGTTCATGCTGTTCTACATCTGCCTTCTGCTCTATGGCGGCTATTCGAGCACCGAATACGCCCTGCAATATGGTGAGCGCAGCTATTCGTCCTGGGCGCCGCCCATGGCGCCGATCAAGATCGTCATGGTGATCGGTATCGTTTTGATGCTGCTGCAGGTGGTGGCCACGCTGTTCAGGAACGTGGCCGAGGCGAGGGGAGAAGAACTCACATGAGTTACGACCTCATCGCCATCCTGATGTTCTCGACCATGATGCTGATGCTGCTGACCGGCCAGCGCGTGTTCGGCGCGATCGGTTTCGTGGCGGTCATCTCCGCCCTGCTTCTGTGGGGCGACGGCGGCTCGGAGATGGCGTTCTCGCAGGCCATCAAACTGATGAAGTGGTACCCGCTCCTGACGCTGCCGCTGTTCATCTACATGGGCTACATGCTGTCGGAATCGGGCATTGCGGAAGACCTCTACCGGATGTTCCATGTCTGGGCCGGGCCGCTCAATGGCGGGCTCGCCATCGGCACCATTCTGCTCATGGTCGTGGTCTCTGCCATGAACGGCTTGAGCGTCGCGGGCATGGCCATCGGCGCCACCATTGCCTTGCCGGAGCTGCTCCGGCGCGGCTACGACAAGATCATGGTCACCGGGGTCATACAGGCCGGCAGCTCGCTCGGCATCCTGGTGCCGCCGAGTGTGGTGCTGGTACTCTACGGCATGATCGCCCGCCAGCCGATCGGGCAGCTCTGGCTTGCGGGCGCGCTGCCGGGCCTGCTCATGGCGTCGCTCTTCGTGATCTACATCGTGGTGCGCTGCAAGCTTCAGCCCGAACTCGGGCCCGCCCTGCCGGCCGAAGAGAGACAGGTAAGCTGGGCCGAGAAGTTCCGCCTGCTGCGCGCCGGCATTCTGCCGCTCCTGATCTTCGTGTCCATGACCGGCCTGTTTCTCATGGGCTTCACCTCGCTGGTCGAGAGCTCCGCCGTCGGCGCGGTCGCCGCGACCCTCGCCGCCCTGGTCAAAGGCCGGATGACCTTCAAGGTCATGCATGACACGGTCAGGCAGACGCTCGGCATTTCATGCATGTTCATGTGGATCATCATGGCGGCGCTTTGCTTCGGCGCGGTGTTCGACGGTCTGGGGGCGGTGAAGGCGATCGGCTCGTTCTTTCAGGAAGACCTCGGTCTCGGCCCGTGGGAAATTCTGATCATGATGCAGCTCTCATACCTGCTCATGGGCATGTTCCTCGACGACACGGCCATGCTGGTGATCGTCGCCCCGCTCTACGTTCCGCTGGTCGGCGCTCTCGGGTTCGACCTGATCTGGTACGGCGTGCTTTACACGATCACCTGCCAGATCGCCTATATGACCCCGCCGTTCGGCTATAATCTGTTTTTGATGCGGGCAATGGCGCCGCCTGAGATCACGCTCGGCGACATCTACCGATCGATCATCCCGTTCGTGCTGGTCATGTGTTTCGGCCTCGGCATCGTCATGGTCTTCCCGGAGATCGCGCTGTGGCTGCCGAACTGGCACTACGGAAAATGAGGAATGGGAGGCCTGAGGCCGGGGACTGCGGCGGACCCGGGTACGAGTTTTAAAGAAGAGCCCAAGAACCATAAGGGAGACAGGGAGAATGACTAAGAAAACAAGCACCATGAACAAGCGCGACTTTCTGAAGAAAGCCGGTGTCGCGACCGGAGCGGCGGTCGGCGCCACGACGCTTGCCGCGCCTGCGGTTCACGCCCAGGCGAAGATCAAGTGGCGCTTCCAGACCTATGCCGGATCGGCTCTCGGCCAGCATGTCACCAAGCCGATCATCGACGCCTTCAACAAGGCGGCGAACGGCGAGATGGAGATCGAGCTTTACTTCGCCGACCAGCTGGTTCCGACGGGCGAACTGTTCCGGGCCATGCAGAAGGGCACGATCGACGCGGTGCACTCGGACGATGACTCCATGGCGGCGCCGGTCGATATCTCGGTGTTCGGCGGCTATTTCCCGCTCGCCACGCGGCACGCCCTCGACGTGCCGGCACTGTTCCAGCAATACGGCCTGGCCGAAATCTGGACCGAAGCCTACAAGGAAGTCGGCGGCGTCAAGTGGCTGTCGGCCGCCGGGCAGGACCCGTGCAACTTCAACACCAAGAAGCCGATCCGCAGCCTGAAGGACCTTGAAGGCCTCAGGCTCTACACCTTCCCGACCGCCGGGAAATTCCTTGCGCAGTTCGGCGTCGTGCCGGTGTCGATTCCTTACGAGGATGCCGAGGTCGCGGTCCAGACCGGTGAGCTCGACGGCATGGCGTGGTCGGGCATCACCGAAGACTACACCGTCGGCTGGGCCGATGTGACCGACTACTTCCTCACCAACAACGTTTCAGGCGCCTGGATCGGCTCGTTCTTCGCCAATGAAAAGAGCTGGAGCGAGCTGCCCGCGCACCTGCAGCAGCTCTTGATGTCCTGCATCGAGGCCGGTCACTTCTACCGCAACCAGTGGTACTGGGGCGGCGAAGCGAAGCTGCGCGCTGAGGGAACCAAGATGGAAGTGGTCACGATCCCCGGCGAAGAGTGGAAGGCGGTCGAGGACGCCGCCGCGAAGTTCTGGGACGAGATCGCCGCGACCGGCGACCGGGCGGCACGCGTCGTCAAGATCTTCAAGGACTACCGTGAGGTTCGTCTCAAGGCAGGCGGTCTCTACACCTGCGGCTGATCGACCACACCCCTAACGCGATCCCGGTGCACTGACGCCAAGGCGCCGCACCGGGATCGCACCATTCATGATAGATGCCGGCATGGTGTTTGGCCGTTTTCCACCGGCGCTTGTTCCGGTCTGGCCAGTCGTCCGGGAACATTGGCGAAGGAGTTCCGATCCATGACGGGAATGCTGAGTTTGGATCAGCTCAGGGAAGAGGTCGCCGCCGGCACGATCGACACGGTGCTGGCCTGCCAGATCGACATGCAGGGCCGTTTGATGGGCAAGCGGTTCCATGCCCAGTTCTTCTGCGACAGCGCCTGGGAGGAGACCCACAGCTGCAACTACCTGCAGGCGACCGACATGGAGATGGAAACCGTGCCCGGCTACAAGGCGACGAGCTGGGAGACGGGCTACGGCGACTATACTATGAAGCCGGATCTCGCGACCCTGCGCCGGGTGCCCTGGCTCGAGGGCACCGCGCTGGTGCTGTGCGACCTCTTGGATCACGAGACACACGCCGAGGTCGCGCATTCGCCGCGGGCGGTGCTCAAGAGGCAGGTCGCGCGCCTCGAAGCCATGAGCGTGAAAGCCTTCATGGCAAGCGAGCTGGAATTCTTTCTGTTCAAGGACAGTTTCGAGGAGGCGCACGAACAGGGATACCGCAATCTGCGGCCGATCAGCCCCTACAACGAGGACTACCACATCTTCCAGACCACCAAGGAGGAAGATGTCATGCGAGCGATCCGCAACGGTATCCACGGTGCCGGCATTCCGGTGGAGAATTCCAAGGGCGAGGCCGATGCCGGCCAGGAAGAACTCAACGTTCTATATGCCGACGCCCTGACCATGGCCGACCGGCATTCGATCATGAAGAACGGCATCAAGGAAATTGCCTGGGCCAAGGGCCGCTCGGTCACCTTCATGGCCAAGTGGGATGCAGGCTTTGCCGGCAACTCGTGCCACGTCCATCAGTCGCTGGCGCGCGCAGATGACGGGCAGCCGCTGTTCCATGACCCCGCGGGCGAGCACGGCATGTCGGAGACGATGCGGCACTATCTCGCGGGCCTCTTGCATCATGCCGGCGAGATCACCTACTTCCTGGCGCCTCACATCAACTCCTACAAGCGCTTCATGGCCGGCACCTTCGCGCCGACCAAGGCGATCTGGAGCATGGACAACCGCACGGCCGGCTACCGCGTCTGCGGCGGCGACACCAAGTCGGTCAGGGTCGAATGCCGGGTCGGTGGCGCCGATCTCAACCCCTATCTCGCCTATGCCGCGATGCTGGCGGCGGGGCTCGACGGCATCGAGAACAAGCGCGAGCTGGAAGCCTCGTTCGTCGGCGATGCCTATGGCGGCAGACGGTTGCGCGAGATCCCCAAGACCCTGCGCGACGCCACGACGGCGCTCAACAAATCGAAGATGCTGCGCGCGGCCTTCGGCGACGATGTGATCGACCATTACGTCCATGCCGCCCGGTGGGAGCAGTCGGAGCTCGACCGTGTGGTGACGGACTGGGAGATCGCCCGTGGCTTCGAGCGGTCGTAAGACCCCATTGTTTTGAGTGAGGAACAGCCGATGTCCCAAGTTCAATGTGTCTCCCCGGTTGACGGTTCGGTCTATGCCGAGCGCCCGACCGCCGAGGACGGCGCGGTCGACAAGGCCTTCGAGGCGGCGGCCCGCGCGCAGAAGAGCTGGCGCGATGTGCCGATGTCCGAACGCGCCGGATATTGTTCGCATGCGGTCGACGCCATGCTGGCCATGACCGATGAGATCGTGCCGGAGCTTGCCTGGCAGATGGGCCGCCCGGTACGGTTCGGCGCAGGTGAGCTTGCCGGCTTCGAAGAACGCGCCCGGCATATGATCGCGATCGCCGAGGCGAGCCTCGCCGACATCGTGCCGGAGCCCAAGGTGGGCTTCACCCGCTATATCAAGCGCGATCCCCTGGGCGTGGTGTTCACCATTGCGCCATGGAACTATCCTTACCTCACCGCGGTCAATTCGATCGTGCCCGCGTTGATGGCGGGCAACAGTGTGATGCTCAAACACGCCTCGCACACCTTGCTGGTGGCCGAGCGGTTTCAGCGCGCGTTCGAGGCCGCCGGCCTGCCCGAGGGCGTGTTCCAGCATCTGGTGCTGAGCCACAATCAGACCGAGCGGGTCATCTCGTCCAGCCTTGCGGACATGGTCTGCTTCACCGGCTCCGTCGGCGGCGGCAGGGCCATGGAGCGGGCGGCGGCGGAGCGCTTCATCCCGCTCGGCCTGGAGCTTGGCGGCAAGGATCCGGCCTATGTCCGGGCCGATTGCGATGTCGGCCACGCGGTCGAGAACGTGGCCGACGGCGCGTTCTTCAATTCCGGCCAGTCATGCTGCGGCATCGAGAGGGTGTATGTGCACCAGGACGTCTATGAGCCCTTCGTCGAGGGTTTTGTGGAACTGACGAAAGCCCACGTTCTGGGCTCGCCGCTCGACGAGGCGACGACGCTTGGACCGCTCGTCCGGTCATCTGCGGCCGACTTCGTGCGCGGCCAGGTCGACGCCGCCGTGCGGGCCGGCGCCACGGCGCATCTCTCGCGCGACGACTTCCCGGCCGACAGCGGCGAGGGCGCCTATCTGGCGCCTCAGGTCCTGACCGGGGTCAACCACCAGATGGCGGTTATGACCGAAGAGACCTTCGGCCCGGTCGCCGGCATCATGAAAGTGTCGGGTGATGACGAGGCGGTCGGCCTGATGAACGATAGCGATTACGGGCTGACCGCGTCGATCTGGACCCGGGACGAGGCCGCCGCGGTGGAGATCGGCGACAGGCTGGAGACCGGCACCGTGTTCATGAACCGGTGCGATTATCTCGACCCGGCGCTGGCCTGGACCGGGGTCAAGGACACCGGCCGCGGCTGCACCCTTTCACAGGTCGGGTACGAAGCTCTGACCCGGCCGAAATCCTATCATCTGCGTACCAAAATCTAGGAGACAACAAGGCGTGGCGATCAACGCAAACTGGAGTTACCCGACCGCGATCAGGTTTGGTGCCGGCCGCATTTCGGAGCTGGCGGAAGCCTGCAAAAGCCTGGGCATCGAGCGGCCGCTGCTGGTCACCGATGCAGGACTTGCAGGACTGCCGATGGTGCAGAATGTCCTGGACGGGTGCCGGGGCGAAGGGCTCGGCATCGGCATGTTCTCGGACGTCAAGTCGAACCCGATCGAGCCCAATGTCATGGCCGGCGTCGACGCCTATAAGGCGGGCGGCCATGACGGCGTCGTCGCCTTCGGCGGCGGCAGCGGTCTCGATGTCGCCAAGGCGGTCGCCCTGATGGTCGGGCAGACCCGGCCGATCTGGGATTTCGAGGATATCGGCGACTGGTGGACGCGCGCCGATGCCGACGCCATCCCGCCCATTGTCGGCGTGCCGACCACGGCGGGCACCGGCTCGGAAGTCGGCCGGGCCTCGGTGATCACCAACGAGGACACCCACGTCAAGAAGATCATCTTCCACCCCAAGCTCATGCCCGCGATCGTCATCCTGGATCCGGAACTGACCGTCGGCCTGCCCGCCGGGCTGACCGCGGCAACCGGCATGGACGCGCTTGCCCATAATCTCGAAGCCTATTGCGCGCCCGGCTATCACCCGATGGCGGCGGGCATTGCCCTTGAAGGCATGAACCTGGTCAGGAAGTGGCTGCCCGAGGCGGTCTCGAACGGCGCGAACATCGAGGCGCGCGGGCATATGCTGGTCGCCTCGGCCATGGGGGCGACGGCGTTCCAGCGCGGTCTCGGCGGCATCCATGCGCTGTCCCATCCGTTCGGCGGGCTCTACGACGCCCATCACGGTACGCTCAATGCGGTGATCATGCCCTATATACTCAAGGCCAACCGGGAGGCGATCGAGCAGCGGATCGACGCCGCCGCGAGCTATCTCGGCATTTCAGGCGGGTTCGACGGCTTCATGCAGTGGGTGCTCGATCTCAGAGCCCGCATCGGCATGCCGCATGTTCTGAAAGACATCGGCCTCGATACCGACCGCATCGACGAGGTTGCGCAGATGGCGGTCGAAGATCCGTCCGCCGGCGGCAACCCGATCCAGTTTACCCCGGCGCAATATGCCGAAATCGCCCGCAACGCGGTTGAGGGCGTTCTATAGAGTTCGTCAGGAGGCTTCGGCGCCTTCGGCCGTTTCGGGTTCCTGCGGCGCCGCGTCCGCGTCGCCGTCTTCCGGCATCGAGTTGCGCCGATCGTCGCCGTCATAGCCGTTCGCTTCGCGCCTGCGGCGGTCCGGTCCGAAGAAAGACTTGCTGCGCACGTAGTTGCGCGGCCGTTCGATTATCTCGACGATGCGCGCATAGAGGTCCGCCGCGCACACGGGCTTGCGCAGGAACTCCGTGATGCCGGCGTCGCGGGCGGCGAGGACCCGGGCGCGCTCCGTGTGCGCGGTCAGCATGATGATCGGAATGTAGCGGTTCGGGCTGTCCTTGGCGGTGCGCACCAGCTGGGTGAACTCGACGCCGTCGATATTGTGCATGGCGAGGTCGACGATGACGATATCGGTCTTCGAGGTCCGCAATTCCTCAAACGCATCGGCGGCGTCGTTGCATTCGCTGATCTCGTGGATGCCGAGACTTTTCAGAAGGGTCTTGATGACCGAACGCATATTGGCGTTCTCATCGACCACCAGAATTCCGAGATTTGAAAGATCGTATTTCTTGCCCATTTTACGCCTCAGCTCACAGCGGTCCCCCGAACCGCGCGCGTGCCGACACGCACGGGTGACCATATTTCCCGGAGCTACAGTACATCCGACACCGATAAAATTGGCTTAAGCGGCAGGGTTAACAGGCGATGAACTACTGTCTACCGTTCCCGGCGCAGGGCGAATGAGGCAAAGGTCCCGACGCAGACGAGCACGATGGCGCCGCCGAGAAGCGTCCAAGTGCTCGGCATTTCACCGATCACCAGCCATGCCCAGATCGGCCCGAGGATGGTTTCGCTCAAGGACAGGAGGGTGACTTCGGCTGCCGGTATGTGCCGGGACGCGTAGGTGATGAAGGTGAAGCCGAGGCCGACCTGGACGGAGCCGAGCAGCAGCGCGATCACAAGATCATGGGTCGTGATCGAAAGCGTGGTCGCCATGTAGGCGCTGATCGCCGCCGCCACCAGGCCGGCCAGAGACGTGGCGGCCAGCATGTCGAAGGCGCGGGAGATGCGCAAGAGAATGACGAAACTCGCAAATGTCAGCGTGGTCGCGAGGGCAACCAGATTGCCGAGCGCGCGGCCCGATGCAAGGCCTTCGACGACCATCAGGCCGACGCCTGCCAGGGCGCAGAGAAGGATTGCCCAGGACCGGCTCGACAATCGTTCGCCGAGAATGATCCAGGCGAGAAACGCGGTCACCAGCGGGCTCGAGCCGACCACGAAGGTGACGTTCGCAACGGTGGTGTGGATCATGGCGAACAGGTAGGTGATCAACCCGACGCCGAGGCACAGCGCGATCGCAATGCCGGACCAGCCGATCGACCGGTAACGCTCGACACACTGGCAGCGTGAGCGCCAGCAGACGATGACGAACAGCGTCGCGGTGAAGGTCAGGCCGCGGTAGAACATGATGGTCCAGCCGTCGGCATGTTCGATCATTTTGATCAGGGGTCCGCCGACCGACAATGCGGTGCCGCCGGCCAGTGCAAGCAAGATGCCGAGAGCGTGACGGCTCTGGAACAAGCTCTGCTCGCTTACTGTCATCCCCCAACTTTCCTAACGCAGACCTGTCATCCGGATGGTCTCGGCGATTGCCGTCGCACCCTGCATCGGTGCCATGATGTGAACCCCAGCGATGCCGTCGATTTCTCTCAACCCGTGAATGGCCTCGACGCAGATGGCGCGTCCTTCAGCCTTTTCGTCGGTTGCCTTGTCGAGCCGGTCGATGGCGGCATCAGGGACGGTAACACCGAACAGCTTCTCGGTCATCCAGCGCGCCGATTTGGCGCTCGCCAGCGGACCGATGCCGACAATAAACTTCAACTTTCTGGTTATATCATGATCATTGAGCACGGAAAAGTAGCGCCGGGCAATTTCCAGGTCATAACAGAACTGGGTCTGGGAGAACTGGGCGCCGGCCTCGATCTTGCCGGCAAGGCCCTTGGGCTCGAAATCGTCCGGCGGGTCGAACGGCGCGTCGGCGCAGCCGATATGGAAGTCGGGTGCGGCTTTGAGTTCTCGGCCCGACGCCAGTTTCGCCTCATCGCGCATGCCGCGCGCCAGCATCATGACGCCGCGCGAGTCGAGATCGAACACCGGTTTGGCCTCGGGTTCGTCGCCGGCGGTCGGATCGTCGCCATGGAGGATCAGGAGATTGCGCGCGCCGAGCGCCGCGGCGCCCATGAGGTCGGAGGCAAGCGCGATGCGGTTGCGGTCGCGGCAGGTGATCTGCAGCACCGGCTCGAGGCCTTCACGGACCAGCAGGGCGGCGGCGGCGAAACTCGACATGGCGGCGCGG
>Ga0209633_10003585_pt1 | contig 14295 bp, 9 predicted proteins | sample Cruoilmetagenom1_FD_187290 | JGI IMG/M metagenome (GOLD analysis project Ga0209633, IMG submission 187290) | Oil polluted marine microbial communities from Coal Oil Point, Santa Barbara, California, USA - Sample 1 (SPAdes) (version 2) | ecosystem: Environmental > Aquatic > Marine > Oil seeps ... | reverse complement strand
TTAGCTTCCGCTTTCTTTGCAGCAGCTGGCTTTGGCTTTTTAGCAGGATCTAGCTTTGTGTATTCAACAACAGGTGAAGGATCATCCATCTTTGCTTTAACATAAGTACCTGGTGCAGCTTCAATAACTTTCAAGCCACCTTTACCTTCAACACGAGCTTTTACTGTTTCACTAGCTAAAGGACGAACCCATGAATCCCAGTTTGGCCACCAAGATCCTTCGTTAACTTCAGCTGCATCAGCCCAGGCTTGAGGATCATCAAGCAGTGTATCTGTTACTCTGTAGCCATACTTCTTAGCTTCTGGCGGATTAATAATTCCTGCGATATGACCTGATCCACCTAGGATAAATCGTGTATCACCAGAGAATAATTTCGCACCTGAATATGTTGATAACCAAGGAGCAATATGATCTTCAACAGCAGAGATAAAGCACACAGGAATATCGATACTTGAGATATCAATTGGCGTGCCTTTAATGCTTAATTTATTAGGCTTACAAAGATTGTTATCTTTGTACATATTACGTAGATACCAGGAGTGCATGGTTGGTGTCATACGTGTTGAATCTGAGTTCCAGTAAAGTAGGTCAAACGGACGTGGATCGTTACCCAATAAATAGTTATTTACATAGAATGACCAAATCAAGTCATTAGCGCGAAGCATATTAAACGCACCAGACATCTTAGAGCCTTTTAAACAGCCCTCATCCTGCATCATCTTTTCCAAGCCTGCAATCTGCTCTTCATCGATGAATACACCTAACTCACCCGGATCGGCAAAATCAATCATAGTCGTGAAGAATGTGGCAGATTTAACACGATTGTCGCCATTCGCTTTCATATAGGCTAAAGAAGTAGATAACAAAGTACCACCAATACAATAACCGATAGCATTGATTTCACTTTCGCCTGTAGCTTGCTCTACTGCATCTACAGCTGTCACTACACCTTCTGTTACATAATCTTCAAAACCGACGTCTTTGTAGGTTTCATCAGGATTAATCCATGAAACAACAAATACGGTGTGACCTTGATCTACCATCCACTTCAGCATTGAGTTCTTTGGCTGTAAATCCATGATGTAGAACTTGTTAATCCATGGTGGAACAATCAATAAAGGACGCTTCAATACGGTATCCGTAGATGGCGTGTATTGAATCAACTGGAACATTTTGTTCTGGAAAACCACTTTACCCGGCGTTGTAGCAACATTCTCACCAAGCGTAAATGCCGATGTATCAGTCATGCGGATTTTAAGCTGACCTTCGCCCTCTTCCAAATCTTCAAGCATGTTTTTCAAACCATGTACAAGGTTTGCACCTTTGGTCTCAATTACTTTTTCAAGTACTGCAGGGTTGGTAGCTGCGAAGTTAGTCGGTGACATTGAATCTAAATAACGTTCGGTGAAAAATTTAACTTTTTCAGCCGTTTTATCATCTAGTCCTTCAACATCAGAGACCGAATTACGCATGTATTCTGAGGTTAATAGATATGACTGTTTGATCAGATTGAAGGCAGATTTTTCTGTCCAATCATCATGCTTAAAGCGACGATCACCTTTTTCTTCAGTGATCACAGGATCAGGTTTAGACTCATCATTCTCAGAGAACGTGTTTGTTAAAGCCTGCTGGCCGAGTTGCATGGATTTAGTCCAGAAATTCATGCTGTCTTGCATAACTTTTCCTGGGTCCTTTACAGCTTCAGTGAACCATTTTGAATAAGCGTCACTGAGCTTAAATGGGTCCATATCTTTAGCTTCGTGAGCTTCTGCAAATACTTTCATGAGATCTTCTACATGCTTGAAGTTATTTCTCATTTCTTCAGCTGCAGATCCAAACCCCAATGCGTTTATATCTTCTTGTTTAGAATCGGACATATCATCCTCCAAAATACAATGATGTGTGATTATATATTACTGTGTATATAAGGTACTAATTAAGCTTTTGTAAGCTTATTAAGCGATGTTAGTAAGTGTATTCTTAAACTCTTCCATACTTTCTTCAAGACGCTTGCTTACCTTCTCAGTAATCTCTTCTTGTGTCTTTTGAGCCATTTCGCTGATTTCAGTCGAATTTGCTAATGCTTTTTCATAAGCCTGCTGAATTAATTCAACTTGCTTGCTAGCAGCTTCTTGTGGTGATCCAGAACTTGCAAGTGCTTGAATAGCATCTGTCGCTTCTGTCATTGCCTGCTTTAGCATTTCTGCCTGGCGCTCAAGTAATACTTTAGAACTATCTGCAAAAGTCTGGTTAGTAGCCATTAATAACGCTAAGTTTTTTTCTTGTGATGCTTTGATTGCATCAAAATCGAATTTACCTTTAAGCGTATCGTTGAATGCATCCATATTGAAAGCATCCATGTTAAAAGTACTTTGAAGTTGCTCTGCTACTTTACTTGGATCAAATTGCTCAAATACTTTTGTAAAATCAAATGGGTTGTTAGTAGACATAATAAAATCCTTAATAATAATGTTAGTTAATTTTTTTGGTACAACAAAAACAATCACGCTGAATTGCTGCACTGCACAATTAACAATAATAGAGATTTTAACGAGAATGTCAACCCTTTAAAAAGGTCTATTAAGCAAGTTATATCAAGCTTCCTGCTATTAGCGAATTAGTCACGTGTTAGCCATGGAACAAATGCAACAGCTTCACCTATCACTAAAATATTTCCATCACTATCCACACAGGTGGTTTTTAAGGTCACGATGGGTTTTGTTTCATGAATTTTGATTACTTCAACACTCGCAATCACTTCTGTATCAAAATAAACAGGCGCTTTAAATTGTAGATTCTGCCCCATATAGATGGTGCCCTCACCCGGCAAATGCGCACCAAGTAAGGCTGAGAATAGACTTCCCACTAACATTCCATGAACAATCCTGTGTTTGAATTGAGTTTCAGCAGCATAAGCTGCATCTAGATGGGCAGGATTTTTATCTCCAGATAATTCTGCATAATCAATCACATCCTGTTCTGTGAACGAACGAGTAATAGATGCGTTATCTCCAATCTTTAAAGTGGTAGCCATATTTTTTCTCTCTGTTTTTTATCAATAAAAGTACTTTTACTTTCTAGCTTCTTATACTTTAGTAGCATTTTTTTATTTAGGTAAAAATAACTGAAACTAGTTTGATAAAGGTCGTATTTATGAGCTTTGATTTGATAACTGTTGCAAGCTTTTGGTTTATATCTCTCATACTCTAAAAGATTCTATTTCAAGTCGAACTTTAATCAAAATATTGAAAATAAAAAGAAAAATTACTTCGCAAAACATAAGTTCTTTTTTAGTCATTTAAGAAAACGAAATAAGCCAAGCATTTGCGAGACAAAAGAATTGTTTTGATGCTAACCCGCAGGGAAGGAGCAGCGCATAAAAATAGGCCTAAAAGGTGGGGGGTGTGTTTCTAGATGATTGAAAGCGTAATAAATACTTAAGATTGCTTAAGCAGTACAATTTATAAACAAACTATAGTTAAAAACTGATTATGAACAAAAAGTATTCAACATAACCCTAACCTTTGGAGATACTTGCATTAATTCAGCATTAGAGTATAAATACGCCACCTGCTGCGGCGCACAAATCGTATGCTTATCATTTATTCTCTAATAATTCAAAAAATCAGGGCTATGTTTTACTATGTTATATCAACTCCATCACCGAATAAATAAGTCTGTTAAACCATTAAATTTTTGGGCACAGGCGTGGAAAACACAACTGTCGTTAACCTCTATATTACCTTATAACTTTGATTATTTTATTCGACCCACCATCGCACATTTAGAATTAATTGAACGCATTACTAATACTTACGAAGAGCCTGAATTTGATCTTCCTTATACCGAAGTAGATGGTAAAAAAACCAAGATAACCGAAGAAGTCACTCACTCACTTCCCTTCTGTGATTTATTGCATTTCAAACGTGAAGGAAACCACGATCACCCCATGGTATTGTTAGTTGCACCTATGTCTGGGCATTACGCTACCTTGTTAAGAGGCACCGTAGAAAAGTTTATACCTGACCATGAGGTTTACATTACAAACTGGAAGAACGCTCGTGATGTGCCACTAAAAGATGGTGGATTTACTTTTGATGACTATGTACGTTATCTCATCGAATTTCAAGATCATCTTGGCCCAAATACGCACCTCATTGCCGTCTGCCAACCCAGTGTTCCGGCGATCGTTGCAACTACCGTGATGTCTGAACGCAATAATCCGAATGTTCCTAAATCATTGACGTTAATGGGTGGACCGATCGATACGCGCTTAAGCCCCACAGAGATCAATGACTTTGCATCAGGTAAAGACCTCGAATGGTTCGAAACTAAAGTCATCAATACCGTACCACGCGATTTCCCTGGTGCAGGACAAAGAGTTTACCCGGGCTTCATTCAGCTTTCTGGTTTTATGAGTATGAATCTGGATAGCCATGTACAAAAGCATTACAAATTCTTCGGCGATCTAGTCAAAGGCGATGGTGATAGCGCAGAATCTCATCGTAAATTCTACAATGAATATTTGGCTGTAATGGATTTACCCGCTGACTTCTATTTAGAAACAATTCGAAAAGTATTTATCGATCATCGTCTACCTAAAGGACAAGTACATTTTGAAGAAAAGAAAATAGATCCTAAAGCAGTCAATAATACCGCGCTCTTTACTATCGAAGGTGAAAACGATGATATTACCGGAAAAGGTCAGACTAAAGCTGCACACGACATTTTAAGCAGTATCCCTAAAGACAAAAAACACCACTACGAACAACCAGGAGTGGGTCATTATGGAATCTTCAATGGTCGTCGTTTCCGCGAAGAGATTGCACCTAAAATCAAGGCGTTTATTCAAGATAATAACAAATAATAAAAATGCCCTTAAAGTACGGGGGTGCCTTACTGATTCAAAGCGGTTTTAACCAATAACACCGTGACGTTATCAGTGGCACCTCTAGCTAAGGCTAAATCCATGAGTTCTTGTGCGGCATATTTAAGGCTATTTTGCTGTAAAATTTCTTCTATATCCTTGTCACTGAGTTCCTTAAACAGTCCATCACTACAAAGCAGGTAGATATCCCCTTCCACCACTTCATAGCTTTGAGTTTCTGTAAACAGTGGCGATGTCACACCGACCGCTGCGGTTAGATGTTGGGCTAATGGATACTTTTCAGCATCTTCAGGGCTAAAACCTGCATCAATGAATTCATTAACCCGATTATGATCTCTGGTGAGTTGTGATAATTGATTATTTCTTAATTGATAGATACGGCTATCTCCTGACCACAAACATACAACACTATTTCTCTGCGCGATTAAAACACACACCGTACTTGCTATAAGTGTTCTGGTTTTTTCTCCGCCACTTTTCTCGATAAGTTCGTCGTTGGTTTCTTGTAAGCTATCGCTGATTTTATTAACAAAACTTCCAAAAAAGCGACCTTTCTTAATTTTTGAGAGCTTTTCTACGATTAACTGACTGGCAACATCACCAGACTGATGTCCACCCGCACCATCGGCAACGACCCAGAATCCTTTGTCACTCGATTCTAAAAAAGCATCTTCATTGTGATCTCTTACGCATCCCTGATTGGTTATGCCAATGGACTGAAACGTGAATTTACTATCTAATAATCTGTTCATCGCTCCACCCTCTTTTATCCCACTCTCCATCCATGAATGTCGCGACACTTTTATGTGGAGGTAGGCCTTCAGTTATGACAAAACTCGGCGATATTTTTTCTGACCCGAATGTCCTCCAGACGCTGTAAGAAGGATAAAAAGTGTTCAACATACTGTTGACTAATTCTGGGTAAACGACTCTTAAACTTTCATTTTCATGCACAGGGAAATTCCAGGCTGAATCTTCATAGCGATTCATCGTCGACTTTTTTAAAGTGATAGTACTGTCATCACCATTTTGTTCATTTAAAGCGGATAATTTTTTATCGAAATCCTCGTTTGAGAAGTTATCTTCCAGACAATACAAGAGCAGGTTTTCAGCTGTTTTCAACCAATCCTTGCTTGTTTCAATAAGCTGAAGCGGATTGGTATTTGTTGGATAAGACTTACAGATTGTCATAGGAAAATACCTACCTACATTATCAACACTAGGAATCATGACACCTAACCATGCTTTATTTCCACAAATACCAGGAGACAATACATATTGATACAGAGGAGTCGTTAAATATGACTCCATCCACCTTTCACCTAACTCCGACTTACTGTGAGCGAGAACTTCTCTTAGCCAAGAATCCCAAGGGTCAGTGAAGCTCCTAGGTAATGATTTAGTTATAAAATCCCCATTAGAAGGAGTTTTACCGTAATAACCAATGATGGAATTATCGTCTGTCACTTAGGGCACCTGCATGATTTAAGATTTTTCATCTTGCTAAATAACTTAAATGGATTCTCTTTTATTGTAGGTGTTTTAACTTCGAAAATAGCATCACCAAAAGCTGGAATCCTTATTTGATCATTCTTGACTAATTTAAATAAACCCCATTGATCAGTAACGTCAGCTAAGGTAATAAACTTAGGAGCAATCGAGGGGTTTCTGAAATTTGCCACTGCAGTAATAGGTGATGCAGGCCATGAATACACTTCTTGTGGCCTAATTGCGGAACCTGGGAAGAAATTATTCTTGGTACTACCCATTGATAGTTGAATCTGTTCAACATCAGGGCTGGCGTTAATTAATTTCAAGGTTAAATTGATATTAAGATTTCCTGCTGAAAAAAAAACAGATCTCAATCGTTCGGATTCACCTAGCATTTTATCTAAGGTATTGATTACTCCCGATTCAATATCATCCGTTTCTTTTAAGTTAGTCTTTTTAAAAGTATCTGCTATCCCACCAATAGCAAAAAAATTATTAAATTCCGAAATATCAACCCCCTTTTTAGAACGTTGATTAAATGGAAACTTGTTTTTAAAGGCTTTTTCACAAGGCTCGCATAAATCAGTACTTGCTGATTTTATTAATTCCTTGGTTGCTCCTTTGGTTACTTCTATTCCTATGATTTGCTTTGCTTCTAGAATCGGTTTATTCAACCAGATTCGCATTATTTCTGGGAGCTTATCAACAGCTGCATTTAATTCTGCTAATGTTGTTTTTACTTTATCTGAGGTACCCTTACCCCCTGAGATATCCTGATACAAGCCTTTATATAAATCGTCTATAAGTTGCATGGTTTCTTTTAGTTGATCTTCAGCAACTAATTTATGCAAGGGTTTGAAATGATTATCTACGACTTTAAGTGTCTTTTTTAATTCTATAGCATCCCCTATTAGCGGCAATTTATTGTCATCACTAAAATCAGTTTCACTTTGCAGTGCTTTTAAAATATGCGTAAATAAATCTCCACTATCAGCGGTTAAAGGTCGAAGAATCTCTGATGCCTGTTTAGTATTTTCAAGAGGTTTAATTTGTAAATCCAAAAGAAAATTACTCCATATTTTAATGTAATCATCTTGATAGAGTTGCTGGATTGTTGACTTGATAGTTGTCGTATCACTCAATATTTGTTGAGAATCCCCTAATACCCATCGATCTTCTTTCAAGTTTTTAACGATATCATTATATTTAGGCAAGAATAGTTTTGAAAACCCTTCTTTAGTAAATAAGCTAGGTATACCTACAAGAAATGGATAGCCACTTTTTCTTTCAAAACTACTGCTAATTGAACTCAGGCCTTCAAATTCTGCAATTTTAAAATCAGCTACTATGGTACTGTTCAATGTGGCATTTTTTAGCTGAATGTAAGCTAGCTTGGCAGGATCATTAGAAAGTACCCCTCGTGCTTGCGTAACCAAACGATCATCAACTGTAATTGGGTCACTTGGTGGTTCTTTTAATAAGGCGTTAAAGTGACCACTTAATGATGCATCCTGTTTATCAGTATTGTTTCCATTACCATTCCAATCCACATTTCCCACTTTGGGAGACGTAACATCTGTTGGAGCATCACCACCTAAATACAAATATGTTTTTAATAAACCGAATAAGGTAGTAGGATTATCAATGTTTTTACTTATCAACTTTTCTAGGTTTTTCTTAGCATGAGGTCTTAGAATTTTGCGCAATAACTCGCGGTATCTTTCATCCATGGTCAACCTCAAAGAATCACCTTGATATAAACCAAGACGTGAAAACATACTCGGGTTTTCAGATATTTCTGAGTAGCTTTGAGTTAATTGCTTCATTTGATTTAATAATGGTATTTGATCCTCAAGAGTTCCTTTATATGGAGCATCTTCTATATGATTTTCTATCAGCTTTACTTGTCGTTCGTATTCATCAATAACTTTTTTATTTTGTTGATAGCTGTTAAGCCATAATCCTGCTACAGCAATAGCCGATAGTCCAACGATAATAGTCAATCCTGTACGAAACCATTGCATTTTTTTAACAAACTTACGATTAACACCAGCTAGACCAGATTCTTTAAAAATCACATCTTTCAATAAGCCATTAATAAAAAAACTTTTTCCCTGACCTGAGAAGTTAGAAAGTTGTTGTCTGGCAATACCAAAACCACTGGCAAGTGATCCCATTATTCTGTCTATTGATGTACCTTCTTGCGTTGCACTGGTTAAATAATACCCTCTGAACATAATAGGTTTATGAAATTGTGAATCTTGAAAAATCTTCGCTAGAAAGTCATTCATCTTTAGTTTTAAAGAACTGAACTGTTGAGGAAAAAGATAGATTGCTTGACGTCTTTCTAAATCTCTTTCTTTTTCTAACTTAGTTAAAAGTTGGCTATGAATTCGATCTTCCAACAATTCAAACTCACTAATAAATAGATCAATATTATTTACATCTAATGATTCATTAAGTGGAAAAGTAGTTCCCCAAACTTGTTTCCGGTCTTCTTTGTTAATGTCATCAAAAAAATCACTGAATCCTGCGAGTAGATCACTTTTAGTGAACATCATATAGACGGGAATAGTAATATTTAAATATTCATACAATTCTGCAATTCGACTCTTAATCGAATTCGCATGACTTTCCAAAGCATCTTCAGAGAGTTTCATCATATCGACTAGGCTAATTGCTACAATTAAGCCATTAATAGGTTGCTGTCCGCGATATTTTTTTAACAGATCAAGAAATCCTAGCCATGATCCTTTATCTACATTTTTATTACTATCCTGGGTGGTATAACGTCCTGCTGTATCTAATAAAACTGCATCGTTAGTAAACCACCAGTCACAATTACGTGTACCACCAACACCGTGTAATGCTTCTTTTCCATATTTTTCGGATAATGGAAACTCCAATTCAGAATTTGCTAATAATGTGGTTTTTCCTGCACCTGGTGGACCAATAATGATGTACCAGGGTAATTCATAGAGATATTGTTTATTTGAAGAATTTTTATCACCTAAACGGACACCTTTTAATGCCTCCACTGCCTCTTTTAAACGACTGTCAAGATGACCAATTTCATCTTTGGTAGCATCATCATCAGAAGTGACAGATGAATCTGAATCTTCTGATATATGATCAAGTATTTGCTTATTTTTTTGCCTTGTTCTGAATGCCTTCCATAAAAAATATAATGCCCATATAACAGCAATTGCTAGAATCAGTAAAAGTCTATTTTGTCGGGACTCGAATGGCAGTCTTCCACCAAAACCGAATAATGGGCCTAAAAACCAAATAAGAGCAGACAAGGCAATAACACCTTGAAGCGCTTGAAACCAGGATTGCTTAAGTACTCCAAATATTTTTTTCATTTAGTATTCCAGCTCCTAATCGAGTATGATTTCTACACGTCGGTTTTTAGCTCGTGCATCTTTAGTTGAACGAGCATCAAGAGGCTCAATATCACCTTTACCTTGAATTGTTATTCTGTTTCTTAAGCTGGGAGCAAATTCTAGCAGCATTTCCTTGACGGTCGATGCTCTCGCTTTTGATAAAGCAAAGTTATCAGTAAATCGTAACGTGTTTCGTAAAGGCACATTATCAGTATGACCTATTACTCTTATGGCATGGAAATCGTATTTGGGTATTGCTATAATGGTAGCTATTTTCTTAATAAGAGGTTCACGCTGTGCAGTTACTCTATCGTTGCCTGATGCAAATAAACCACGATCTCCTCTGAGTTCTATTAGTGTTCTACCATCGTTTTCCCTAGGTCTAACATCTACGTATTCTTTACCTATCTCAATAGGTAATTCAGCTCTAATTTCTTGTATTTCAGTTAATTTTGGTTTAACAGGTACTTCTGGTACATCTAATTTTATGATTTCTCTTTTTACAGGCTCTGCTTTAGTGTTTAGAAGTGAATATAGACCTAGAAACAATGCTAAAAGTAACGCACTAGCAATTGTTATAGATACCCAAATGGGAAGTGATTTCACCAAGCTGTTTTTTTGGGTTTCTACACCCTGCCAATGGGGAGATAAGAGTGGTTCTATCGAACCTCTCTGCTTACGTATTAATTCGCCTAACCAATTTCTAATTTGAAATAATTTCTCTTTTCCAGAATTAACAATTCTATATCGGCCTTGAAAACCTAAAGCCAGACAAACATATTTAAGCTCTAATAAGTGAAGATTTTTCGAAGGGTTCTGGCCTATGTCTTTTAAGCTATGAAAAAACTGATCGCCACCTGAAACCTCTTGATGAAAAATACTGAGTAAACTATTTTCACCCCAGCCACTTTCGTGACCCCAAGGCGTATTAAAGATAGCTTCATCTATAGTTGTGCACAGCGCATAACGAGCATTTGCTATAGTCTTTTGATCATAGCCTTCCTTTTCTGCACTAAGGTTAAATGCTTTAATTTCCTCGACTAACTTCCTTTTAAGTTGCTCTGGATTTTTATGTGAAGGACTATTGTATAAACGTGAAATAATCGCTAGCAAAGCTGATGCAGCACTTTCAAGAGGATTAATTTTGCCTAAGTTATGAAGTGAAACCTCATTATCATTACCCTCTGAATTAGTATTGAACTCAACCTGTCTCTCAATATCTTGTCTTCTACCACCAGGCACAGGTCTGATTATAGTATGATCTGAACTACTTGAAGAGAAAAATGGATCATCTGAATTAGACATATCAATACCTCATTAAAAAATTACTTTTTAACTACCTATTCACTACAAACTACAACTAACAATCAATATCAGTCTCTAATTGCCCAAAGCTCTAATTCCAGATTTTCTAGCTTAGTACCAACATGCACGGCTAGACCTCCAGAAGTTGAAAGAGGCGCCCAAAATTCGTGTGCAGAATTCATTTCAAAATAAGAAAACCCGGAGTGATACGGAATTTGTCGAGGGGCAACAGCCAATGCAGTTAAGTCGATACCCGGGATGTGTGAGTTAACTAATTCGCGTATTTTTTCTACACTCGAGATCGTACTTTGTCTTGGAAATTTGCTTCTTATTTTTTCAGTGGCTACATCAGCTTTAACCGCTAACACAAATGTACAGCTATCCAATAAACTCTTGTCATTAATAACCGCAACCCAGATGCCATACTTGTGCTCTTCAATATCGAGACCTATCGCTTTTTGCTCTATAACTGAACTTAGTGCTTTTCTAATTTCATTCATGACAAATTCAAATGAGAACTGTTGTTGATCATGAATATATTCTTTAAACTCGATTGGACGCCTTGTCTCACTGGTAAATGTAGCTAATTCTCCCGCTAAAACAATTAAAATTCGGTAGAGTTCTTCAGGGAAGATATCTTTGTTAATTTGCAAGTACCTAAATAAGGGTTCGTATTTATTGACGAGTTGCAACATCAGAAAATCTGTAATCTCTGATACTCCGGCAGAACCAGGAGCTGCTAATCTGCTCGCTAAAGCTTCCCCACGATGTTTTAAAAGCGCTTGAACCTCTTTGATAAAACCCATTATTTGCTCAGATGTATTGCAATGCATTACTGCTGGAATATAGGATTCATCTAATTTCACTAATTTATCTTTAGTACTTTCAACAATTCGGGCTATTGGGATGACACTGAATGCGTTCAATTTGTCATTTTCAGAGAGAATGCTTATATTTAAACAACCTACTTGTAAGTCTGCTTCTCCTTGAATTTTTCCTGTATGCAAATCGCCAACTTGTATGTCATTGATTTGATATCGGGTTAATTTGTTTTTCCCTTCTGACTCTTCGGTCATCAAAAGTGCATTTGGCTGAATTAATGGCACAGCGAGATAAATCAAACAGTTTTTATCATCTTTGGGTACCTCAAAAGGAGCTGGTGCAGGTGTATCATTCGGGATATCAAACGGTGTTCCGTCAGCAAAAATTCCCTGAGCACGAACAATCGATATCTTTCCCAGTTTTAATAACTGAGGGTCAATTTCAAGATTCGTTACACCCCAGTTAAAAGGTCTTATTCCCTGACAGCGACCTTCTACCCAATTTTGAATAAAACGTTCTTGTTGCTGTAGATGCTGAGGTCTTAGGAATAAACCTTCATGCCAGACAACTCTATCTTTATTCATCCATAAACCTCGTTAGACATTATTTATCACCTCTGGCATTTTTTAATTTTTCGACTTGATCATCATAAGCTTTTGCAAATTCCTGACCGAATAAACGATTGAAGTCATCTTCAGCTTCACCCTCTATCGTTTGATAAAGAAACTCAAATGCCTCCCATAATTTTGCTTTTCTGTGTATTGGAATACTGGCACTTATGGGGCTTTGGCGCTCCAGCCGTTCAATGAGATTTTCCGGTTCAAACCTTTTTAACACTGAAGTTAAAGACGCTTGAATACCTGATATCACGGCTACTTGATGTGACTTAATATCATCATAGGCTTCGTCTATCGCTTTCGCTGAATCCATTTGAGATTTACTTTTTTCTAACAATAATTTAGTAATCGCTTCTTCAGCAGTGATAGAAAACTTAATCGGATTATTTTCTATGGGACGAATAGTTGTCATATCCATTCGCATCTCATTTTTAATTTCAGCACGCGATTGGAGTACTTCCATAGTGCCTTCTATCGATTTTCGAAATAAACTCCCTGCCAAGTACGCATCTCCTTTTGTAAAATCACCACTTTGAGGCTTAAGTTCAACGCCCATTCCTTCAAAGAAGTAATTAAGAAAATCTGTATTATTATCTTGAGCATTGTTGAATGTAGTAGCTTTAGGTATATCTGTTTTATCCTTTTTTTCAACCTCATCCTTGATCATCCCAACATCAGCTTTCAGAGCAATATCTGCTACTTCATTTTGAGATATTTCTGGGATATGTTCTATCTCAGTTTCAGGTAGTTCTTCATCGACATCTTTACTTGTTGAAAATGGGTCTACTATTCCTGTCAGTAAATCATCAATAGAGCTTTTATCATCAGTAGCAATCCAATCATCTGGTATAACAGCTGAAGAATCGTTGCTTTCAGCATCAATATCTTCTGACACTATTTCGATGCCTTCTTTAATGTCATTAAAGAAGTCTTTGTCTTTGTCCTGTTTGGTGACATTAGGCGGCTTGAAGAAACTATCCAGATCAGGGATATCATCATGATTGTCCTTAGTATTGCCTTTAGTGCTTATCGGTATGTCTTGGTCATCATCTAAGGTAAATTCCCCAGATTGGAAAAAAGGATCATCTGAACCAATACTATTCTCCATGTATTGACTATCTTTATCGATTACCTCAGAAGTCGCTGATACTTTTTCTTCCACATTACTTTGTATTTCAATGGGGTCATCTAAAAGATCAGCAAATAAGTCATCAGTAGGTATCCCCACTGATGATGTTGATACTGGAAGCTCTTTATCCTTGGATTCATCATCTATAATTGACACTTCAATACTGTACGTTCCCATTACAAGCTGATCCCCATGACCAACTTTCTGACGATTTCCTTTACCTAACGGAGATTTATTACCATTAATAAATACACCGTTCGTGCTGGTATCTATGATGTAGAAACTACCTTTGTCATACTCTATTTTTGAATGACTTCCGGAAAGGTGTCTATGCTCATCCGGTAATACCCATGAATTTGATATCTTGCGCCCAATAGTTCCCCCACTTTCTTTAAACTCATATTGCATAGAAGCTGTTGGAGTTTGATTTTTCGTTTGTATTACCTTAAACATTAGCTGCATAAAAATACCGTAAACTACTTAGTAAAACGTTATAAACAGATTTTTGTTGATGATGTTTTTCAATCACGATCATTCCTCTGATTTTCCTACAATCATCTGAACCTGATGCAAACTGTCAGGCGCCAAATCCTCCATTAGTGCCAGAAAGTCTTTATCTACCAAGCTTTTAGCTCTATGCAAAATAAGTGGAATCGG
>Ga0209633_10003584_pt1 | contig 14295 bp, 23 predicted proteins | sample Cruoilmetagenom1_FD_187290 | JGI IMG/M metagenome (GOLD analysis project Ga0209633, IMG submission 187290) | Oil polluted marine microbial communities from Coal Oil Point, Santa Barbara, California, USA - Sample 1 (SPAdes) (version 2) | ecosystem: Environmental > Aquatic > Marine > Oil seeps ... | reverse complement strand
TGCTTTGAACCGTAAACCCTACCAACATATAATTCACCATCTGGATTGCTTGCATCAACAATATGAAGTCTCCAATATCTATATGATCCACCTGTAAATTGTTTATTTATTATTCCACTTTTCCAAGTTAGTGTTTCGTCAACACTCGGGGAAGTCCAGACATCCGTTGCATTACCTTGCCATTTAAGAATTGTAACACTTGAACTTATATTATGATTTGCAATTGAAATACTATCAACTGTAACCGCTGATCCTGCATCAAAAACAATTGTCATTGTAGTGCTTGAATTAGTTTTACAAATACGTGTCAACCTGGAATCTAAAATATTACTGACAGGATAATTTATAAGAACTGAATTGATTGTAAGTGTTGAATCTTTTAATGTTTCATTTGCTGTAATTATCATACTAATGAACTCCTGGGTATTCTCAAAGCTCTATTATTTATTTGATTTTGTAAATATCCTGAAAACTGTTGCCCATCTATATTTAATATCATAGTTCCTGAATCATTTCCACCAGAGCCAACCTGTTCAACTGTAACTTTTTCCGATCCAGCTCCTTCTCCTGCAATAAATGGAGTAGCTCTATCCGCTATAAACTCTCCACCAGTTGCAAGACTCTGAACAAATCCACTTGCAACCATTGCCCCTGCTGCTGCTGCTGTGAATCCAGCTGCTCCTATAAAATCAAGAGAAACTAATGATGCCACGGCTCTTGCGGCCCATAATTGTGCATACATTTCTAAGATTGAAGAAATGGCATCTTTTGCACCACTTTTTAATCCTTCCATTAAAGTTTTATTCCCTGCTCCAACATCTTTAAAAGCAGAAGTAAAGGTTGTTATCATTGTACCTGATAATGCTTCATAATCCATTTCTAATTTTTCAACGGCTTCTGATTGATCATGTAATGCAGCTATACCATTATCATACATAAAATCTTGAGCTGTTACTATTTCATCAATATTTTCTTTTTCTGTTGTTAGCCCTTCATTCATTGAATCTTGCAATTCATTTCTTAATGTTGCATAAGTTTGAAAAGCTTCTTCGGCTCCTGCTACGCTTCCTCTTAATTCAGCCCAATAGTTTATTTTATTCTGTAAGTCGAGTAATTCTTTTTCATCTGCTGACATTGCATCTAATTTTAATTGTGCAATTTCCTCATACGCTGTTATGGATAATTTTTTATTTTCATCTTCTGCAATTGCTGTCTGTTTTAAAGCTGCCTGTTTTGCTCTCTCTGCTGTAACAAATGAATCTTCCCCCATTGTCAAAGCTTCATTATATGATTCTAGATTTCTTTGTGCATTTTCATAAGCTGTGTTAGCTTCATCGTTCATCATTTCATAAGAATTTGCAATCATACCTAATTTATCTATCTGGTTTTGGAGTATTAAAGTTGTCTGTTCTGCTGTTGCTAATCCGCCTTGATCTACAACATTTAAAGCTTCTTTCAAATCATGAGCTTTCTTCCTACCTTCAACCATTTGTGTCACAACTTTTGTCAAACCTTTCACAAATGGATTTATCCCCTCAGCTATTGATTGGCCAAAACTTTCTTTTAGATCTCCCATTATATTATCTAATTGTGTTATTCCGCCTGTTGCTGTATCTGCTGCTGCCCTTGCTACTCCACCAAACTGACTTTCTAATTCTTTGAGAATTATATTTTGCGCCCCGGCTTTGTCTCCGGTTTCTACCATTGATTTAATTACATCTTTTTGTTTATCTGTAAATTGAATACCTGATCTTGTTAATGAAGTTAATCCAAGAATAGGATCATTTAACGCTTTACCAATTTGTACAGTTGAAGCCTGTAAGTCTGTTCCCATAGCCTCGGAAACATCTAAAATACTTTCTAAGGCTCTTGGGAAAGTATCCTCTCCAATATCTTTAAATGTAAGCAATAAACTTTCTGCACCAATTATTGTTTCATCACCAAATTTAGTAACTTTCTGTAAGCCACCTGCCATATTCAATAATTCGTCTTTAGTTAATCCGGCTGCTGATCCTGTAGCTTTGATGGTTGCTGTTAGTCTCGCTTCGGCCTGTTCTTGAACCGCATAAGCATCAACAAGTTCTTTACCAACTTTAATTGCAAGCCCAACGGCTGCTGCGGCTGCGGTTGCTGCTGCTGCATATTTTAAAATACTTTTCTGAGACTTATCTGAATTGGTTATTATATCAACAACTACTTTGTCGGTTGCCATGTTTATTTTCTCCTGCAGTTCTTGTCTATAACCGCTTTCTCATTATCTAAAGTCCAGATAATATCCATTGCAATACAAGGCTGTTCCGCCCAACCCCCATTATAAGGCAAACCGTAAAATTTGCATTTCCAATATTGGCTAATAATAGCCTTTATATTGTTCGTAAAATAACCAGGGATTTCTTTCCTCCTAATTACTTCGCTTTCCCTTTCCCCTGATTCTATGGTATCAATTATCAACCTTCTGTTACCATCATCCCCAGGTTTGTAATTCATCCAGTTGCCTTCCATCTGGGAAAGATGAAAGGCAACTATTAGTTTTTTAAGTCTGGAGCTAAATTCCTTGTCGCAATATAACTTGCTATTTCATCACTCAACTGAGACAATCCTTCTATTGCTAAAAGGTCTTTTGCTGTTTTTATCTCCATCCCATTTACTTTAAGATTCTCAATTTTCAATACTGATACTTTTAAAAGCCCTTCATTCTTGAAAATCGTTTTTGTTTTGACTTCTGAACCTACTGTCAGTAATTCCACATCAATATATTTTACTCTTTCAGGAGTAGTCATATACCTACAGGTAATTTTGACAGGTTTATCAGAATCCTTATTATTATTAAAATAAGGTATGTATTCAAACTCATTTGAAAATGTTAATTCCATTATTCTTCCTTTATGTTTCTACCCAATCCAAAGCACCATTACCAGAAAGATTCCCGGTATATTTAACAACACCTTTTGCTCCACTGCTGAGACTATCACCTTCAACAACCGCGGAACCTACCCAATAATTAGAACCGGAAATTCCAAGCCTTACGACTACATCGGCAACGACTCCATCCTCTAACTGATCCAATAATGAAGCCTGCTGTACATCTGATCTATCCAGACTTCCACCGAAAGAAGCACCCCAGTTTTTAACCGTTGCAACTCTGGCCTCCCAATCATCACCAAATGAAGTTGTCTCTTCAACTGTGATCCCTCTGTTTAGACTCCATGTATCCATAAATGTTACGAGAGTTGATCCAACATAAAATCCCCCGTCTTTTCCTTTGCTTACACTCATTTCTAACTCCCGCCCTTTATGGGCTTAAATGATTATAATAATAATCAGCGATATAAACCGCTGTAAATAAACCATGATTATCAACTTTTATATATTCGTCCGATTCCAAATAAATATCAATCAGTAAAGCGTCTAAGGCTGAGTCAGAATTTATTACTTTCTCAACACTAGCCATCAAAGCATCGATATTCGTTTCCACATTTGTATCATACTGTTCGTATATTTCACCCTGAATTGTTATCTCTAAAACTGCATGTATATCCGGGGAAGTTGCATGTCTGAAATTTGCCTGTTCACCTTCTTCTTTTTTCATACTGACATAAATAATACTTAAAGAATTTGGGTCTGCCTGGTTCCATGCTTGCAAATCCTTTGTTACTTTATTGACCCCGGATATATCACCAACTGCTGTGACTAAAGCATCTATAATTGACTTTTGTGTACTCATGCTTTTTTATACCCCCGGATCATTGCCTTTAAGATATCATCAACAATCTGTTTTCTTTTTGCCTGCAATGAGGGTTCTAAATATGGTCGTTTTGGCATCCCTTTAGTTTTATCTCCCTTCTCATGTATCCGTGCATAAACCATATTAGTAGAAACCTTTGCAGATTGTTTTTTATTACTAGCAACAACTTTTGTATTTATACTCCCCGCTAAATCACCGGATCGTCTTGCAAGAGTTGCATTTTTTAATGATCCTCTACCCTTTGACATCTTCGGGCCCGACAAGTGATTTCTTACAGCTTCAAGCCTAACTGTTTCAGCCCCTTTCCTTAATACATTTTTCAATAAATCAGGATGATCTTTTCCAAATCTTTTGAGCTTCTTTTCAAACTGATCCATCGTTAAAGTTGCCATCATCTATGATCCTTTCTCATATATCTTTTTAAAACTTCAAGGGCTGTTGTTAAAATTTCCCCGGCTTCTGTAACTGTAACTGAACCGTTTATTGTTGTCTCTGTTGTAATCCCTTCCTGATTTCCTCTATGCCTTTTAAGTAACCATTTTATTTGATCTAATACAGCAACCTCCAAATCAGAAGGGATAGTAATATATCCAACATTATAAACAAGTTTAATTGCCTTTGGTGAATTGCTGAAAGTTGAAGAGTCAAGAATTATAAAACCATCTTTAGTAAATGTATAAGCCTCTGCATCAATTAAAGTATCATCCCCATAATCCCTACCTGAATCAATATGTAATGAAGCAATTGAATTGATAGGATATTCAGGGGACATGAATTTACAAGTTCCATTCCCCTCATAATATTCAGTTAAGTCCCTTGCTTTTAATCTTCTTTTTGTAAAGGAATTGAATTGCCATGATACAGAATCAATAAACTTTTCAAGGATCTTATCCCAGGTTGTAGTTATTGATTCAATTTGAACCCATGTCTTGACCTCTGCCAAAGTAGTTAATGAATTAACTGTGTCAACTGACATAACAACCCCCTATTCTTGATTCTCTTTTAATAATTCTTCTGAATTATTATTCATATATTCACTTATTTTTAAATAAGACTTAGTAATTGATTTTTCTGAGAAACCTCTGAATCTGACTCTTGCCGGATAAACCCTTATTATTCTCTTATCTTTAAATTCAAATACTATCGCCCAACCAAAAATATGCAAAATTTGATTGATAATCAGAAGTAAACCAGTTTCTCTAAACTCTTCCCAAGTTTTTTCTTTTACCATAGCATTAACCCCTATTTAATATACTTAAACTTCCCTACTAAAGAAGTATTATAATTACAATCCTTGCACAGTCCAGAATAAATCCCTTCATAGTGTTCGTGTTGTTTTTTCTTTCTGTTCTTATTCATCATAACACTATCCATTGAATCTGTAAAGATATTTCCGAAATCTGTTACAGCTTCAAAATCATGAGCACAAGAGATAATTTTCCCATCCGGCATAATTGACAGCATGTTTAGATAATCACAATATACCCGATCATTATTTTTATACTTTTCAATGGTCTTATCTTCCTTCATCTGGTTATCATATTTATACGATAGCCGGATCTTCCCGGGGAAGTCTTTCCATAATTCAGCAAGATCTTTTTCTGTACCTTCGTTTCCTTCCCACATTAAACAATGCATTTCAACATTACGTTTTGAAAGCTCTGGATAATGTTCCCTTATTCTGGCAACTGTTTTATTAAAGTCTGCCCCTGTTGTATATTCATAACTTTCTTTAGTTCCACCATTAAAAGATATAATAATCAAATCAATCTTTGGAACATAATCCATCAGCCCTGCATTGGTTGTCATTATCACAGGCTTAAAATGATGTGTCTCTATATATTCCCAGATTTCTTTTCTTCGCGGATGCATATACATATCCCCGGTATTGTTTAATAATATCCTTGTTACATCTTTGCTTTCCATTAGTTTCAACCACATCAATTTAAACTCATCCAAATCCATGTGGTTTCCTTTGTGCTCCCAAACCGGGCATGTCTTGCAACGAAAATTACAGTGTGTGGTTATCGAAATTTTACAGTCGCTCATGCTTTCTCCTTCGTATATTTCTCAACTATCTTAATAAAACTCTTTGCTGATTTATCCCATGTAATATATTTACGGATTCTCTCTGCAGCAAGTTTCCCTTTTCTCATAGCTGTTCCATATTCAATATATATCTTTTCCATCTGATTTACAATTGAACCCGGAAAAGCAGAAGCAGATTGAGACCGATGAACAACCCGACCCGCTCCACCCTCCGGGGTTATTTCTTTTGTAGTAATAGGGACGAACTTCCATTTAACCGGGTATCCTTCCTTAGCAGAGCAAAAGTCAACGACTCCGCTCCATGGTGTATAAATACAGGGTAAGCCTGTTGACATCGCTTCCGCTAAAGTTAATCCGAACCCCTCCCCCATACTCGGCAACATGAAAGCATGTGCCATATGGTATAGATCAACTAAAGTCGGTAATTTGTCCCCTGCCTCCTTTTCCAGGGGAAGAAAGCGCGTATCAACATAAGCATTACCCCCAACATTTACAAGTCTTTCCTCTCTTGTCAATTGGGTAGTTTTCATATAAAGAATACAATTCCAATCAGGATGTTTTTCAGTAAAAAACCGCCATGAAATAATAACATGCTCATAACCCTTCCGGGGATTACTCGCACCAATCCATAAGAATATAAACGGATCTTGTTTCATTTTTGATCTGTCTTTATAGGTGAACCTTTCTACATCCACCCCTTCCCAACAAACCTCAATAGGAACTTTAGTATAATTCCCGAATAGTTTTTTATTATGCTTGCATGGTACGACTATTAAATCTACTCGCTGCAAAGGTTCAATCCAATGATCCGGTATCGTTGCGCATTCGTACATGGTATATAAAATATTGAACTTGCCTGGTATAGGCTTGAATTGTTCAGGTGTTACAATAGATACTGCAACCTCTGAATCTTCTGTCATTGAAACATTATTTTTTTCTAATGCCTTTTTTAAATTCTTCTGATGCGTCGTATATCCCAGAGCGTTCCCGATCTGGTCGTAATTGTTTGCCCAATGTATTTTCAATGTTTTCCCCTTTGGTTATCACTTTCTCAATAGTAGGATAACCACATTTAATACATATTGTCATATTAACATTTTTATATTCTGTTTTGCAATTGGGACATATTCTGGTATTATTCCTTATCATTTTTCTACCCTCTCCCATAATAACCTTAAAGGGAGAGCCGAAACCCTCCCTGATTTATTGAGTAATTGTCTAGCTTGCGGCTGTAACAATTCGTCCGTAGTTTCCAGGTAATGCATGAGCAAAAGCCCAACGAGTAAAGAAGTAAAATTTAGTCTGATACTTTGCACCCAGTGTATAAGGATCGGCAAGCAACTTAATATTAGTAAGTCTATCACCAATAACAAACCCTTTAAGATTTCCAAAGGCTGCCATGGTTGCCCCTGCGGCACTTGCGGAAGTTGCCTGACTGGACGTTTTAACAGGATACCCCCAAACAAGATCTGGAGAGCCTGCCGACATTGAAGGAACAAATAAAGGTCGTCCGGTTGTATCCTTTAAACCATTAAAATAATTCCAGAGTACAGAATGATTCATATACCATTTAGCACCATCCAATCTTTCGGAAGGAATCTGTGCGATCAATGCTCTGATATCAGCTTCAAGTAATTTACTAAAAGCAGTTGAGCCGGATGCAAATACTGCGCTATACCCTGCCTGCGCTGTAAAGACACCAGAGGTCGGTGAACCTGTTCCAACAAGGACCTGCTTATCAATTTCCTTTGCTACTGCTTCGGTAAACTGAGAAAGAAGAACTGCTGTTATTCCACCGGGTACATTTGTATCTTCAAGAAGTTCATTCGAACTTGTACTCTGTGCATCCAGTCTTTTTGCTGTCAAAGTAACCTGGTCGAAAGCCGGGGTTGTATCAGTTGCTTCTGATTCTTCTGCTGTCCATGCTACGGTTACATTTGTAAGCTCTCTGGGGATTTCCATAACATCTGATTTCATGGAAATGTGTGTTACATCCGGTGCAACAATTGACTGTTCCCGAATATAACTAAACAGCTCTGCTCTCTGTTCAGTCGGTGTCAAATATCCACCTTCTGAGTCAGTGCCTTCCTGCATTGCTTTTACCTGTGCGGGACTCATTGTATAAGCTTTTTCATGCAAATCTGCAAACATAGCAAGCATCTTAAAACCCTTTTCAGGATTCTTTGCAAGTCTGGCTTTTACTGCGGTGCTTACACCTTCCTGTGAATCAATCTCCCCGATAACCTCTTTAAGATTAAAACCCTTATACATTTCAGGGTCTCCAACCTTAATAACAGGCTGTTCATTAAGTACTGACTGTTTTGATTTATCAATCATAAGTCCTTTGTCAACTTTTGCCTGAAGTTCCTCTGCATCTTTCAATGCTTTTGCAGTTGCTTCATCAATAGCAATCTGCTTTCCTATTTCGACATTGACAGCATCACGCTGTTCAATATATTTTTTCTGCTTTGCTTCATCATCTTCTTTACCAATCAGAGTTGCAAGCATCACCAATTTTTCTTTTAACAATTCTAGTTTAGTCATTTTACTAAACCTCCATATATCGATTTGTTTATTTCAACTTGACTTTTCGTTTCCTTCTGTTCTTTCTCTTTCGATAGAACAGTCTGGTTACTATCATCAATTAAGAATAGCTTATTTATTTCTGGAAGGTCAACCCCCGCACTTTTTGCACTTCTTAATATATTAGCCTGTGCATTTGCCGGGACTGGTACAGCTGATGTTTCTAAAAGTTCAACCTCTGTAAATACCAATCTTCCATCTGGGTCTCTATCCCAGTTCTTAGGAATAAAGCCAACAGAAAAGGAGTTCATAAATTTATTATCATATAAATATTTTACCTCTTTCCCGAAGTCTGTTTCTGCAAACTCAATATTTAATACAAGCTCATTGTCAGTAATTTTCCCACCAACTGCTTTCCCTATAGGAGCCTTGCTATAATCATGCGCCCATAATATAACTGGATTAGTTGATAGAAAAGCCTTTAGATTAGTGAAGGCAGAAGGGAGTATAATCTCGTCGTCCCTATCTGGTGTCGCTGTTGACGCTATAATTGTATATTTATCATCTGCCTTTTTTAATTGTCCAAATAATTCTTTTGCCATAATGTAGCCTCCTATTCTTCATCCTTGTAAACTGGTGCCCAAGTACACCTACAATTTATCACGTTCCCCGCTTCTCCGTTCGGATCTAATGGATATAATAATCCATTAGAAAATACATCATCAAAGGGGACTGTTTCCCCATCTATTTGATGTTCTGGTCTAACTGTTCCATCCCTCGAAGATAACCATATTTTATGAGTAGGCTGAGTTGATTTTAAACCTTCATACCTCCCCTCTTCAAATGCTCCATGCGTTTCTGTTCTGGCAATCGTCCGGGCATTGGATTTATTATTTTTCATCTTTGCTTTTATAGTAGCGTTTATTGCATCCGCTCTCTGTAATTCTGTCCACCCTTCTTTTATTGCCTGATCAAGAACATCTTTTATACCATCGATAACCTGGGTTTTTGCTGTTCCATTTATACTGATAATCTTTTTCCCCCTGGTTGCTATCATACTTAAAATTGTTTCTTCTGGGATTGTTTGGTCAACTACTCCAAGTAAAATACTATCCCGGATGGCTGGTTCAATTGCTTTCTTTAATTTTTCATCACTGAAAGCGTTCTCTATCCAATCAACATCAAAATCATCTGCAGCTTTTATCTGAATTCCTGTAAGCTTTTTATTTATATGTTTTAATAGTTTCTGTTCTACATCAAAGAAGTAATTTTCTACGTTCTTTTTAGCCTTAGTCATTATTGGTAAAATGGGAGCCATTAAAGATTTCCATTTTGCATCACGTAACTTTTTCATTACCTCCGCATTGTCTACCGGCTTCGGGAATGACCCGGTAATTTCCAAAGCCTTTAATATATCTGCATCCGGTTCAATATTTTTCTCAGGGTTGTTTGGTTGACCCTGGACTACTAAATCAAACTTCGGTTTATCCCCTGTAGATATCTCCGGGAAGCCTAAATTCATAACTTCATTGATAACATTAAAAGGAACTCCCATAGTCCAGAACCTTGTCGCACTTTCTGCCTTTTCAGAAATATCTTCATTCAATACATCAATAGACATAATATCGAAATGCCCTTCAATATTTAAACCATTTAAAAAGTCTGTATTGAACTGCTCTTCTATCAATCTCATTAAAGGAATAAGTGTTTTTTTCCAGAAAGAAGCATCTGCACTTTTTGCAGTTGCGTAATTAATATCTTCGTATAATGAAAGCTCCGACTTGGGAACTTTATAAATCATAGCGACTTCTTCCCTGGTAAACTTTCTCAACTCCAAGTATTCAAGATCCCTATTTGAAGGTCGGGTATTCGAAAGACTAACACCGCCATCTAATAATAAGGCTTCGTGCATAGAATTCCCGCCCTGCCTTGAAGCAATTAGATCATGTCTTAAACGGTTATATTGCTGATCGTTCAAAACTTCATCGGTCTGATATACAGCCCCAACAGTTGTTCCTTTATCAAAAAATGACTGGTTATACTTTACAGCTCCCCATTCAGAATCAAGGGAAAGTCTAACCGCATCAATAGGGGATTGACCTCTGACTTGATCTGATGGATTATAATATTTGTTAAATATAAACTGATCTCTTGGAAAGAATATTTCTTTTTTATTCAGATTGACTTTAAACCCTGTGAATACATTACCATTATACAAAGCCTTCATATTTGCTCTTGAAACAGCCCATAAAGCTACTGGTATTCCGTTGACTGTATCGCTATCCATAATAACAATTGCTTCCCCTGTGATATCTAGGAGAGTTATTATAGATTCCCATAATTGAAATTTAGATGAATAGGGATTCACATTATTAAACAAATCCACAATTGAGCCTTTTGTTATTTCGTTATCTGTTCCTTTTACATATAATTTAAATGGAACCTGTGAGATATTCATTGCTTTCGCTCTGACTGCTGCATAGACAACTGAAATTTGTTTATATGGATCTGTTAATTTTGTATCTCTCTCACCTCCAAATAATTTTACAAGTCGGGGGTCTGAAAGTGAAATACCTTTCTTTTTAAATGTTCTGAAATTCTGAATGTCTTTGATTATTCCCATAAAGCCCTCTGTTATATTCTTCTTGCTCTGGGTTGTCCGCCTTTATCAAGTTCAACTATCATATACCTCAAAGCGTCCATTGCATGGTCATTTTCTTTTAAAGGTTCCTCTTTCTCGTTGCCCTTTTTTACTTCCTGCCAACGATATAGTCCAACCTCTCTAATAGTATTAACACAGTTCTCTGTAATTTGCAAGCGTGGTTTATTATCACCCTGTATTTTTAGTCTTGATTTTACAGCAGATATTCCAAATATAACATTCTTTTTTGCGTTTTTAGTAAACACTCCCTCGGCTCTTAACTCTGCATTGTCCTGAGCGTCATGGTCTGCAACTGTGAAATCAAAAGAATATTCCTTATCATCTATTCCCATAGATTTACTTTTTATCATATCAGCATGGTATTTCATAAGCTGTTTTGATTTGTAATGTTCATCGTAAATAATCAATCGCCCGTCCTCGTCTACCACTCCCCAAAGACAAACAAAAGGATTTGTATATCCAAAGTCAATCGCTCTAACCCTTCTCCAGTGTTCAGGGAATTCACGGTTCTTAATAACATGGACAGACCGCACATATTCATCATATACCATACCCTCAGCATGAACCCATAATCCTAAAATATATCTATCATAAAAAACCCCGGAGTATGAACTTTTTAACTCCTCTACATATTCCGGAGATAATATTGGGTTATCATCCATGGTAAATTCCCAGGTTTTTAAATCAAGTTTATCGTTCATAATATATTCTTGCATTATAAAATGTTCGGGCATATCCGGATTACATGTCCAGAACTTTGACCAGACCTTACCTCCACCTCTACATCTTGCCTGAGCCATTTTAACAAAGTTCTTTGGTGCCTGGGTTATCTCGTCTGCTAACCATCCGCAAACTGTTTTACCCTGTATTCTCCCCCAGGAACTCTCATTGTGGGTATCTGCACAGGCTATTTCAATGTTCTTTGATAATACTTTTAGTCTTAAAGGATTCGAGTGCATTATAATATCTGTTGGATTTAATGTTAAAAGCTCTCTAATAACATTATCATAAAGTGATTCGGAAGTTTTACCAGACATTAACAATAAGCAATTATCAGGAGCTAAATATATATGTTCATACCATCTTAAAATCTGAATAAATGTTTTGCCTGAACTGACTGCACCCGATTCTATATTAAATGAATGATCCGATGTTTTTAAATAATCAAGTTGTTTATCACTTAACATCTCGACCTGTTATTTCTCTTAACATATCAAGGGCTGGATTTATTTTATTTATATCAATCTGCTGCCTGTCGGTATATCCAAATTGTTTTAATATAAAAATACCTACAGCTGGAGGGACAGTTCCATCTATAGTATGCTGGTATACCCATTGTTCAACTCTTGACCTTGCCTCTTTTATTATGCAAGAAAACTTTTCATTTTTTTCATTATCATAAAGGCTCTGTCTGTTCATATAACCCAAGTATAAAGCCAATCCCACACTGGAAGGACTGTTTATATTTATTACTATCGGTTTATTTTTATCAGTTGTTTGAATATTACCTTCTTCATCTTTTAAATACTCGGGTACACACTGATTAAAATATTCATCAACTTTTTGTTTAAACACTTTTGGGTCGGTATATTTAGGGGGTCTCCCTCCGGCATGTTTACTCATAGGTATAGTCTACTCCTTTTCATGCAATTTATCAACCGTTTTATATTCCCAGTGCTTCCTTGAGTTTAAATTCATTGTTTCTATTATTTTATTTGCTTCACCGGATGGGAGTGTCCCTTTCCCTATATATATTTTATTTACATAAAAGTATTTCATTTATTCCTCTCTATTTACAGAATCATCTGAATTATCAATAGCTCTATCAAGGTCTTCCATTGCTTCTTGAAATATATCTTCAGCTACTTCGTCCATCTCTCTGTCTACCTCTGACTGCTGTTTAGCTGTTAATGGTTTTCCTTTCATTTTATTCTCCTTTTCTTACCAGATATTTTATACCTGCTAAAGTTTTTAGATACAATTCATTATCTTTTTTCAGTCTTTCTATGTTCAGCCGAAACCTGACATTTTCCTCTAATGCTTCTGTCAGTTCATCTCCTGCTATTTCTTTTAAATGGTGTTTAATTAAATGTCTAAGTGCTACACCCCTCCCCATTAAAAAGGCAAGATATAAAAGTATTCCTGTAATTATGCCGAAAGTGAATTGAGGGAAATAATGCAGCAATGTTCTTATGTAATAGTTAGTCATTTTATAAGATCCTCTCATAATTTTTTATTTTCTCCTATCTGTAATCTTATATTTGCATTTACAGAAATACCATTTTCTATTTCATAAACATGGCCTAGAGACTTAAAGACAAATTCAAGTGTATCTGTTTCTTCAAATACATACGTATTAGTCCACATATCTCCAACTGAATCATTACCTGCTGACTTATCTTCCATTACTATTATATTCATTTTACAATCCTTTCATTATGCCAATTCTGTACATCACCGAAACTAAAAAGCTGATTAACTTCCTGAAAGTTTAGAGTTTTTAATAGATTCACAACATTGTGATCATACGCCCTTACATTTGTATCAACTAATCTTTGTACTATTGCATTTACTATATCTTGGCCTGTGTTTTTCATTTTTCATTCCTTTTCAAAATAGAATATACCATCAAATGGTTTTATTTTTATTATGCCATAATCTAAACCAACCCTATTTATATATGGTTTTTGTAAACGTTCATGTAGTGTTTGCAATTGGTTCCTGTAATTATCTAATGATAAACCTCTCTTATAATGATTACACATTCGACATGATGGATTTAGATTTTCTATGTTGTCAGTTCCTCCTGTATGTTGCGGTTTTATATGGTCTACTTGCATATCTTCGTATTCGAGGATTTTCCCACAATAAGCGCAATGATTGTTATATTTTTGTAAAACCTTTTTCCTTAATTCAACTTTCATTTTTTACTTCCTTATTTCTTCGTAACATTTTCTTATTCCTGCTAAATATTCTGGATCAGAAAATTCATATCTCGCTTCATTAAATAATTTTTCACATATTAAAGCGTCTTTTTCTTTTTGATCTTCAATAGCCTCTTGGAGCTCTTTCTCAGTATAAACTGTTATCTTACCAGTACCATTGCATTTATGACAGTCTGAAATTATTTCTGTAGGTTCTCCATTATAACAAGCTATTTTCGTAATGTTACCATTATCACATTCAGGACAATCAATTTCGATCATTTCTTATTCCTTATCTGTTCTGCTAATTGGCTTAACGTAAAATTATACGCCTTACTATTATCTAATATTAAAGCACATTCTTCTTTGGTTCGGCTAATTGCTTCCTGAAG
>Ga0209633_10003583_pt1 | contig 14297 bp, 7 predicted proteins | sample Cruoilmetagenom1_FD_187290 | JGI IMG/M metagenome (GOLD analysis project Ga0209633, IMG submission 187290) | Oil polluted marine microbial communities from Coal Oil Point, Santa Barbara, California, USA - Sample 1 (SPAdes) (version 2) | ecosystem: Environmental > Aquatic > Marine > Oil seeps ... | reverse complement strand
CCATTCTGGACGCTGACGGAGAAAACAAGCCACTGGATAGTGATGCGGTGCATGCGCAGGTAGCGGTGATGGCCAGCCAGGGCCAGCGAGTGCTGGCCTTCGCGCGTCTGGCGGTCCCGCCGGAGTCCACTGCTATCGATCATGATGATGTCGCCCAGGGACTGATATTTCTTGGTTTGCAGGGCATGATCGATCCACCACGGGAAGAGGCCATACAGGCGGTGCGTGCCTGCCAGGCCGCCGGCATCCGGGTCAAGATGATCACCGGCGATCACGCCATCACCGCCGCTGCCATTGCCGGAGAGATCGGTCTGGATGATACCCTGGCCGCCGGCGAAATCCCGCTGGTGTTGAGCGGCCGTGAGCTGGAGGCGATGTCCGATGCCGAACTGATCCAGGCGGCTACCGGCACCGCCGTGTTCGCACGGGTCACACCGGAACAGAAACTGCGGCTGGTGGAAGCCTTGCAAGCCCACGGCGAGGTGGCGGCCATGACGGGTGACGGGGTCAACGATGCCCCGGCGTTGCGCCGTGCCGACATCGGGATAGCCATGGGTATCACCGGTACCGAGGTGTCGAAAGAGGCGGCCGACATGGTGCTCACCGACGACAATTTCGCCACTATCGAAGCCGCGGTGGAAGAGGGGCGTGGGGTGTTCGACAACCTGATCAAGTTTCTCACCTGGATCCTGCCTACCAACGCCGGTCAGGGGCTGGTGATTATCGCGGCGGTGATGGCGTCCCAGCCCCTGCCGGTGCTGCCGGTGCAGGCGCTGTGGATCAATATGACCACTGCCGTGCTGCTCGGTCTCGCACTGGCCTTCGAGCCGCGTGAGCCGGGCATTATGCGCCGCCCGCCACGCACGCCGGACGCCGCGATCCTCAGCGGCGAGCTGATCTTCCGCATCATTCTGGTCGGACTGTTATTACTGGCGGGGGCTTTCGGCCTGTTCGAGTGGGCCTTGTATCAGGGTGCCAGTGAGGCCGAAGCCCGCACCATCGCCGTCAATGTGTTCGCGGTGGGCCAGTCCTTCTACCTGCTGAACTGCCGCTCGCTGCGCTTTTCCATGTTCCGCCTGGGACTGTTCAGCAACCCGTGGGTCTGGGGTGGCATCGCTGCCATGACCGTGGCGCAACTGCTGTTTACCTACGTTCCTCTGATGAACCGGCTGTTCCATAGTGCACCCATCGGCCTGATGGACTGGGCGCATATCCTGGCGGTTGGCCTGGTGATCTATCTGGTCATAGGCGCGGAGAAAACGCTCCGGCAGCGCCGGGAAACGGGAAGCAGTGGAATATGAAATGGTCCTGGAAACTGACCTGCATCTTGAATATTTGAAAAATTTGCCACTACCTTCTCTGTTAGTTTGAAGTGGGAAGGGAAAAGGCTGTGAAGACAGGAGGGCGACATGCAAAGGTTTAAAAACATTCTTCTGGTATTGGATCCTGAAAGTCAGGAAACGGCCGCCTTTGATAAGGCCGTGTCGTTGGCCAGACAGAATGATGCGCGGTTGACACTGTTTTCGGTGGTGTATAAGCATCCCGATCTGCACCGCTATCCGGACTCGGTCGGGGAGACTTTGTTGACACCTTTTGTTTCTGAGCGACGGCAATGGTTACAGGGTTTTATGCCGACCTTGCAGGAACAGGATATCGACGGTGAGGTCGTGGTGGTGACAGGTATTTCATTCCTGGAGATCATCCACGAGGTACTGCGTGAACATCACGATCTGGTGATCACAACGGCAGAGGAGAAGAAAGGCATTCGTGCACGTGTGTTTGGAGCCACCTCCATGCACCTGATGCGAAAATGCCCCTGTCCCGTGTGGGTAGTCAAGCGGGCGCAGACACGGCCTTATGCCCGTATCCTGGCGGCGGTCGACACATCGGCCTGTGACCCGAAACAGGATTCGCTCAATTCGCTAATCCTGCAGCTGGCCAGCAGCATGGCGCGCAAGGAATCGGGAGAGTTGCACATCATTCATGTGTGGCATTTGTTCGATGAACATTATGTCCGTAACGGCGGTATGACTGAGAAGGACGTTCAGGAAGCAAAGGCACAAGAGAAGCTGCAGTATAAACAGCGCTTCGATACCCTGATGAGCCAGGTTGATGTCACCGATCTGAAACTCCACCTGCACCTGATCGAAGGCGATCCCGATGAGCGTATACCGGAACTGGTGATGGAGCAGGGTATCGACTTGCTGGTCATGGGTACGCTCTGTCGCACGGGAATAGCCGGTTTTCTGATCGGCAACACAGCGGAAGAGGTGCTCAATCAGGTAGACTGCTCCGTGTTGACGCTCAAGCCGGAAGGTTTCGTTACACCGGTTACCCTCGAATAACCGGATGACCGGTTTTTTCCGATCTACGCATCTCCGGCGAGCATCGTGTCAAGCACCCGGTGGTCTCTACAGTATTGGCGACGGCCCGTGAGTCGTTGTTTGCCGATGAATAATCTCTCCAAAAGGCATGAGAGCTAAACGATGCATGCCCACGATTTTTTCCTGAACCTGCTGATTATCCTGCTGACGGCACGCGTGTTCGCCGAGCTGGCGACCCGGCTCAAGTCACCTGCGGTGATCGGTGAGTTGTTCGCCGGTGTGGTACTGGGACCCAGCCTGCTGGGCTGGATCGAGCCAACAGAGGCGATCCGTCTGATGGCAGGGATCGGCATTATCCTGCTGCTGTTTGAGGTGGGGCTGGAGACAGATGTCAGGCGTCTGGTACGCACCGGCCTGGAATCCGTCGTGGTGGCGTTGGCGGGTTTTATATTGCCACTGCTGCTTGGTTTTGGTTTGGCCTACTGGCTGTTCGAGCTGTCACTGCTGGTCTCGCTGTTTATCGGCGGTACGCTGACGGCAACCAGTATTGGTATCACCGTGCGGGTACTCGGTGATCTCAAACGTCAGCATTCGAAAGAGGGACAGATTGTTCTGGGTGCGGCGGTGCTGGACGATGTGATGGGGGTGGTGCTGCTGGCGCTGCTCTATGAGTTCTCCATCGGTGGCGGCGTGAGTCTGGTGAATACCGGCAAGGTACTGATTTTCGTGGCGGCGTTTTTTGTGCTGGCACCGGCAGCCGCCAAATTGATGTCCGTGGTCATCAAGCGCTTCGATGCAAGCAGCGAAATCCCCGGGCTGATCCCTACGACCATTGTCTCTTTGGTGTTGTTTTTCGCCTGGCTGGCGCATGCCATCGGCGCACCGGAACTGCTGGGCGGCTTTGCTGCCGGACTGGCGCTGTCACGGCGTTTCTTCCTGCCCCTGGGTGTCGCGCTGCATGCCGACGAGGCCTTCGCGGGACGTATCGAAACCCAGATGAAACCCATTGTGCAACTGTTCACACCGATCTTTTTTGTCATGGTGGGGCTGTCGCTGAACCTGCGCGAGATCGACTGGGGTTCAGCCTTTATCTGGATCTTCTCTTTGTCGCTGTTGGTCGCCGCTGTTGCTGGAAAAGTCTTTGGGGCCTTGCTGTTGAAAGAGAACTGGCCGACCCGCTGGATGATAGGCACGGCGATGATTCCGCGCGGAGAGGTGGGATTAATCTTTGCTGAACTGGGGCGGGAGAGCGAGATTTTCAGCAACGAGATCTACGCCGGTATGGTCATTGTCATCGCCCTGACCACGTTGCTGCCGCCCTTTATTATGAAGTGGTATTACGGGCGCTGTGGAGCGCAGATGGCCTAGTCATGTCCCCCGTATTTAGCGATGTTTTTACTGAAATGGCGGTGCTGCTGTTGATGGCTGCTGTTATCGGCGCCATCGGTGTGCGCTTGCGACAGCCGCTTATCGTCGCCTTCATCGCGGTCGGTATCCTGGTGGGGCCGTCGGTACTCGGTTGGGTATCCGCGGACGACCAGGTCGATCTGCTGGCCAAACTGGGTATCGCACTGCTGTTGTTCGTGGTGGGGCTCAAACTGGACCTGCACATCATCCGCACCATGGGTCCGGTGGCACTGGCCACCGGGCTGGGGCAGGTCATCTTCACCTCCGTGGTTGGCTACTTTATCGCTATCGCCCTGGGGATGCCCCCGGTGACCGCCATCTACGTGGCGGTGGCGTTGACCTTCTCCAGCACCATCATCATTGTCAAACTGCTGTCCGACAAACGCGAGGTGGATACGCTTCATGGGCGCATCGCCATCGGTTTCCTCATCGTCCAGGATATCGTGGTGGTGCTGGTGATGATTGGTCTGACCGCACTGGCCCAGGCCGGCGATGCTGCCGGTCTGGGCCGGGAGGCGATCGAGGTATTGGTCAAGGGCGGCCTGTTCATTGTCGCTATCGGCTTGTTGATGCGCTATGTGTTGACGCCACTGCTGCACCAATTGGCAAAATCGCCTGAGTTACTGGTGCTGTTCGCCATTGCCTGGGCGGTGGCCCTGGGTGCGGTGGGCGCGCATCTGGGTTTCAGCAAAGAGGTAGGCGCCTTTCTCGCCGGGGTATCGTTGGCGTCCACGCCCTACCGCGAGGCCATCGGCTCGCGGCTGGTTAGTCTGCGGGATTTTCTGCTGCTGTTTTTCTTCATCGATTTGGGCGCCGGGCTGGAACTGGCGGTGCTTGGCGCGCAGGTAGTGCCGGCCATTCTGCTGTCGCTGTTTGTACTCATCGGCAACCCGTTAATTGTGATGATCATCCTGGGTGCCATGGGTTACCGCAAGCGTACCGGGTTTCTTGCTGGTCTGGCGGTGGCCCAGATTAGCGAATTCTCCCTGATCCTGGGAGCGTTAGGCCTGAGCCTGGGTCATATCGACGTCGACACCATGGGCCTCATCACCCTGGTGGGATTGATCACCATCAGCGCCTCCACCTACATGATCCTGTACTCCCACCCCCTCTACGAGAAGATGTCCCCCTGGCTGGGAGTGTTCGAGCGTAAACGGGCGAACAGGGAGGAGGCTCGGGGTCTGATTGAAGATGAGAGCGGAGTCGATGTCATCCTGTTTGGTATAGGGCGATTCGGCTCCGGGATAGCACGGGAGCTGCGGCAACGTGGCCACCGGGTGCTCGGTGTGGATTTCGATCCCGATCTGGTACGTCGGTATGAAGGGGACGGTTATACGGTACGTTACGGCGATGCTGAAGACCCGGAGTTTCTCGCCAGTTTACCGCTTGGGCAGGTGCGTTGGATTTTGAGCAGCGTGCGTGAGATGCCGGTTAATCTTGCACTGCTACATGGCCTGCGCGATCAAGGTTACAGTGGACGGGTGGCGGTTACCGCCCATTCTTTCCAAAATGCTGAGCAGTTAACAAACTCAGGCGCTGATCATGTGCTGATGCCCTATGCTGACGCGGCAGCAGAAGCCGTTGACAAGCTGTTTGAACAGGTTAAATAAACTGCGTCTGGATCAATCACCGTTGATGCCGGGGTAGTCGAAGGGCCTTGTGACAGTACCTGCCATCTCTCATGACCATCTCGGTCGCGTATTTTATGGCCGTCTGCAAACTGCCAGTGTCGGCCTTTCCTGTGCCGGCCAGGTCCAGTGCGGTGCCATGATCGACCGAGGTGCGAATAATCGGTAACCCCAGGGTGATGTTGACGGCACGTCCAAAGCCGCTGTGCTTGAGTACCGGCAGGCCCTGGTCATGATACATGGCCAGAATGGCATCACTGGCGGCCATATAGTCGGTATTGAACACGGTGTCTGCCGGCAATGGACCATCCAGGTCGATGCCTTCAGCACGCAGGCCTTGCAGTGCCGGAATAATGATCTCGATTTCCTCGCGGCCAAGATGACCGCCTTCGCCGGCATGCGGGTTGAGTCCGCATACTTTTATGTGCGGTTGCGCCATCCCGAAGCGTTGCTGTAACCCCGCATGCAGGATCCGAATTATCCGTTGCAGGCGGTCAGCAGTGATCCATGTACTGACTTCCTGCAGCGGCACGTGAGTGGTAACCAGTGCAACCCGCAGCTCATCAGTTGCAAGCAGCATGACAACCGTATCGGTGCCGGTTGCCTGTGCCAGGTATTCAGTATGACCGCTGAAGGCAATGCCGGCGTCATTGATGATGCCCTTGTGTACCGGGCCGGTGACCAGGGCATCAAAGGTGCCGGACTGGCAGCCTGCAATGGCATGGTCGAGTGTCTCGAGTACATAGTGCGCATTGCGTTTGTCCAGTATCCCGCATTGTGCCGGTGCCCCGGAGGCAACCGGCAGGATGCATACTTCACCGGCTGCAGATGCACGTGGTGAGGCATCCGGGTCAAACATGCGTGGCTGGAAGGACAGCCCGAGCGCTGCGGCACGCTGTTGTAATAACTCCGGGTCACATATAACGACAAGTTCAACAGCCTGGGGCTGTTGCGCCAGTAACAGGCACAGATCCGGGCCAATACCGGCTGGTTCGCCGGGTGTCAGTGCGATACGCAGTGCTTTGCTGGTCACGGTCTGAAGCCTGTCGGAAAGCAGGCGGTTAACTCGGGACTCTGATGGTTTTTGTGCGCAGGTGAAGGCCGGTAGTGTTCACAGCTCCTCGATCCTGTTTTCAACATAGGATTCATCGCGCAGGCGGCGTAGCCAGAGGAATAATTCCTCATCATATTTCCGGGTACGGATCAGGTTTTTTACCTTTGAACGTTCGTAATCTTCCGTGCTGTCATGTGAACGGCGTTCCTGTACCTGTACCAGATGCCAGCCAAACTGGGTTTTGACCGGCGTGCTGATCTCGCCAGGTGCAAGGCCCTCCAGTGCTTCTTCAAATGCAGGTACAGTGTCGCCCTTGTTCAGCCAGCCGAGGCTGCCGCCCTTGGCGGCCGACAGGGTATCCTGTGAATTCGCGCGTGCCAGGGTTGCAAAGTCCTCACCGCCACGCAGGCGTATTTCAAGTTGCTGAATGCGGACCTGGACATCTTCATCCGTATTGACGGTATCCGGTTTGAGCAGAATATGCCGGGCCCGTGTTTGTTCAACCATGTGGCGCTCATCCCCGCGCTTGTCCTGCATTTTTATGATGTGGAAGCCGCCGGCGCTACGAATCAGGTCTGACACATCACCAACCTGCATGGTTTTTACAGAGTCAAGGAACAGGCTGGGTATTTGTCCGAGGCTGCGCCAGCCGATATCACCCCCCTCCAGTGCTGTTTGTCCGTCAGACTCGGCAATGGCGATTTCAGCGAAGTTCTTGCCGCTACGCAAGCGCTCGAGAATATCGTCGGCATGCTGTTCGGCTGTCCGTGTTTCCTCGGGGGTGGCCGCCTCGGGAATGGCGACCAGGATGTGTGACAGGTGATACTCGATATCACTTTGACCACTTGCTTTCAGGGTTGCGAGGAGATTGTCGACTTCCTGGTCGCTGACCTTGATGCGACTGGCAACCATTTGTCTGCGTACCTGGCTGATAATCAGCTGTTTGCGCAGATCTTCACGGAATTTCGAGTAGCTGTATCCATCACGTCCGAGTATATCCCTGAATTCCGTTACGGAAACACCATTCTCCCTGGCAAGATCCTGTATCTCGCTGTTCAGCATGCTGTCATTGATCGTAATACCGTTGTCACTGGCGATCTGCAATTGCAGGGAATCGACCACCAGTCTTTCCAGAACCTGTTTAACCAGTGCTGCATGTTCCGGTATCGGTGTACCTTTCTCATTCAGCTGTTTGACAATCTGGTTCATGGAGTCTTCCAGTTCACTTGACAGGATGACGTCATTATTGGCGATGGCGACGATACGGTTCAGCGGGTATTGCGGATGTTGTTGGACTGAACGTGGCGCCGGATCCGGCGTCAGATCAGGCACAAAATCCGGTGCCACGACGAATTCAGGCTGATTGCTTCTGTAACCGGAAGGGTCCAGGGTTATTTCAGGTGCTTCTTCTTCCGCCCCCGCAATCGATACGAGAAACAGTACGGGAAGACAGCACAGGCTGGGAAAATACTTCATGTTTGCTTAACTCTTTAAAACAGGTCAGTCGCTTGCGTCGTAGTCAAGGATACCATGTTCCAGGGCGCTATCGACTTTCCTCCCCAGCTTGCCAAGACCTTTCAGTTCCAGCTGGAAGAACACGGCGTTGTTACGGCTGTCACTGTCATCATTAATAAAGCTGCGACCAACGATTTGTGCGCCCCAGCAGCAGCTCTCATAACCCAGGCCCCCCAGTGCCTCGATCGTTGTCTTGTCGTCCAGTGAGTAATACCAGCGTCCCACGAGGTGCCATGACTGGCTTAGTGGCCATAAAAATGAGATATCTGCCTGCTCCTGAATACCCTCGCGATAACGATAGGCCAGGTTGACCAGCTTCCGGGGGCCAGCCCGGTACTGCAGGTGCTGATCGCTGCGTGCCGTTTGTGAATCGTGCGGGTTCCATTGTAACTCTGATTTTGCCAGCCAGTTCCGTGCCAGGTTCAGCGTGATTTCACCAATGATATTGGAGCTTTCATCGGTTTCTACCGGTTCGCCGGGCAGAGTGACCTCCCGGTCCCTGAAATAGAGCAATGAGCCAATACTGGCGCTGAAGCGTTGCACGCCGTTGTCAGGATTCAGGAAACGGGTGGTCAGTGCCAGTGCCAGCTGGTTGGCATCGCCCATGCGATCCGGTCCGCTAAAACGATTCTCGCGGAACAGCGTCCAGAAATTGAAATCATAGTCCCCGGTATCAAACACTGGTATGTCGTCCTGGTTCTTGTCGGGTACGTACAGATAAAACAGGCGTGGTTCCAGTGTCTGGACGAAGTTGGTTTGTCCCCAGCGGCTGCTGCGTTCAAAAAAGGTGCCGGCATCGAGGCTGACTACGGGTGTAGTACGTGATGGATTGTCATCTTCACCGTCAGCAACATTGTCCAGGTTGTAAGTGGTGTGTCGCAGGCTGACTGCGGGGTCTACATACCAGGCGGTATTTTGCACCGGCAGGCTGAGGCGCGGTTGTACGTCGATACGGGTGCCTTTGATGAAGTCATCAACGGTGTGCGTAAAATAATTCGTCTCGGCATGGGTGCTGAATTTCAGTCCCAGCAGGCGTTGCTGTGGTGCGGCATCGAATACAATCTGGGGCAACTGCTTGTAGGGCCTGTCTTCCCGCGTCAGTGCCGGGTCAACCGTCTGGTAATCCTGCACCTTCAGCCCCAGGTCCCACCAGCTGCCGTGATAGGCAGCCTCGGCCGTTCTCTCCAGCGTCGATTGGCTGGATTTTACCAGGTTCGTCCCCAGGTCCTCGAAGTAGCTATCGTCCGACACATTGCTGGCAATGATGCGGGTTTCCACCCGTGGCAAGGGATTACCATGGTGTTCAATGGCAACCAGGCTGCGGTTTTCGTTATTAAAGCGGTCATCCGAGGGCAGGTACTCGGCGCTGAGGGTACCTTCATTGTGTGCATTCAGGTAACGAAACTCGCCACCCATCATCAGGCCGCGGTCGCTCATATAGCGCGGTTTAATAATCATGTCCTTGTCGGGGGCGATATTCCAGTAATACGGCATGCTGATATCCATACCGGTTTCTTCGGTTTGCCCAATCTTGGGAATCAGCAGGCCGGAGCGGCGGCGGTCATCAATCGGGAAGGAGATATAGGGCGTAAACAGGATGGGCATGCCCTTGAAGGCCAGTTTGGCATTGCGCGCGGTGCCGACCCCTTCTTCCCGGTCCAGGTCAACCTGTTTGGCGGAAAGCAGCCAGTCGTAGTTGTCGGGCGGGCAGGTGGTGTAGGACGCCTGCATCAGCTGTTGATTGTAGCGGCCGTCCATACTGAGGACATCGGCCGAGCCACGCCCATGTACATCGGTCAGTGCATAGGTAATGTTTTTCAGCCTGCCTTTTTCCTCATCAGGGTACAGGGTGGCATCTTCACCGTCGATGATCAGTCCCGGTGCGCTAAAGCGGATGTTGCCCTCGGCCGTGAGTGTGTTCTCGTCCTGTCGGTAGTTGATGTGCTCGGCTTCCAGTCGCTGCGGGCCGTAAAGGGCGATGGCATTGCCTTCAAGCGTGAAGACATTACCGTCACTGGCCTGGGCGCTGTCTGCCTGCAGGTCGATTACATCAGAACTGCCTGTTGACTTGTCTGTGGGTGTCTGCGGGGCGGGGGGGCACAGCGCCCAGCGATCTGTCTCCCGTTCTTCAGGCTGTGCCAGTTTTTCAGCCTGTGGTATCAGGTGTGCTGCTGCCGGTGTGGCAGCAGGAGCCACCGTTGCAGGCGGCTCCACAGGTGCTGCGCTATCCTGAGGTGCCTTGGTGGTCTCTGTTGTGGCAGCGGCGGGTATTGCCGTGACCGGTGCAGGCACCGCCGTGGCAGCAGGGACGGGTACAGATAGCGGGTCTGCAACGGTGTCTGTAACCCCGGGTACTGCTTCACTGTCAGCGGGTATCAGGGGTTCCGCTGGCGGTGTTCTGCCGGTGCACTCCGACAGGCCGTTTGGCAGTTTGTGGCACTGCCACGGGCCGGCTGCCTGTGGAGCTGTACATGCGACTGACAGCAGGGCGCATAGCGCCATTCGCACGGGCAAACGGATGCTCATGTCAGTGAAGACCGGCAGACGCACAGGATGCGTAGAGAAATCTGATGTTTAGTCGTCATGAGCAACAGTGTTGCCCGGTTCCGGTCTGCGGATCGGCTGGCGGGCGCGAGGTAAAATCGCATAGAATGGGCTTAACTTCAAATATTTTATAATCAGTGTGTTATCTATCAAGTCACCGATCCGGATCTACGTCTTGCTCGCCCTTGCCGGCGCCGTCTTGCTGTTATTGCTGACGAGCCCGGACAAGGAGCCCCGGCTGCAACAGGTAGCGGTACCCGCTGTCAGGGTGGCTCTTGTCGGGCTGCATGACCTGGTGCCAACCGAGATAGTCAGCGGGCGGCTGGAACCGGCACGCCGCGCTAACATGCATTTTGAGTTGTCCGGTCAGGTTCATACCCGCCCGGTAGAGCCGGGGCAGGTGGTGCAGCCGGATGAACTGTTGTTATCACTGGAACCCGGCGACTATGAAGATGCGCTCAACGAGGCCGAGGCCCGGCTGGTACAGGAGTCCCGGGATATCCAGCGTGATCGTGAACTGTTAACGCTGTCCAGGCGCAACTATGCCCTGCAGAAAAATGATGTTGATCGACTGAAAAAGCTGGGTGCTGATTCGCTGGTTTCACAGTCACGCCTTGATGAGGCGCGCATCAAGCTGCTGCAGTTGGAATCGGAGGTTGCACAGCTCAAGTCGCGGGTCGATTCTGCCGAGGCGCGCCTCGCACTGAAACAGGCAGCACGCAACCGGGCGGCGCGTAATCTGGCGCGCACGCAATTGGTGGCGCCCTTTGCCGGTAGTGTAAATGCCGTTAATGTGCAGGTCGGTGATTACGTGACGCCAAACCAGGGGGTTGCCGAGCTGATTGATGTGTCTTCACTGGACCTGTATGTCGAGGTGCGCGGCGCTGTTGCTCAATCACTGCAGCCGGGGCAGGCGGTGAATGTCGTCGTCGATGCCGTGACCCTGCCGGGAAAGGTCATTGCCTTGCAGATTGATCCGGATCCGGTGACTTTTACCCATGCGCTGCGTGTGCGGGTCGCAGGTGCCGGGGTCAGGCCGGGGCAGGTGGCGCAGGCGCACTTGCCCTTGCGGGGGCTGAACCAGGTCACGGCCGTTCCAAATACGGCAGTGTTGTTTGACGAGGGTCGAACCTATGTTTTTCGGCTTGATGGTGACCGGCTGGCCCTGATGGAAGTGCTGCTGGGTGAGCGTGTCGGTGAGCTGCAGGCGGTTCGACAGGGTGTTGATGCCAGTGACCGCATTGTAACGCGCGACGTGTCTGCGTTGAGTCACGGTCAGCAGGTGCGCGCAATTGCAGCAGATTCTCTGCCAGAGTAAGACAGTTACCCTTCCCGCGGACATTTCATGGCGCTGATCCGGTTTTCCATTAACAACCCGCTCATTACCAACCTCATGCTGGTAATTGTGGTTATTCTTGGCGTGCTGTCCTGGCGTGCCATGCCGCAGGAGATGTTTCCGACGATTGAGATTGACGCTGTTAGCGTCAAGGTTGAGTTCGAGGGTGCATCGCCGGAAGAGGTTGAGCGTCAGGTCACGATTCCGCTGGAAGAAGAGTTCGACGGCATGGCAGAGATCGATGTCATGAGTTCGACCAGCAATGAAGGCATGGCCTCCCTGATGATCAAGCTGAAGTCGGGTACTGATGTTGATCAGTACATGCGCGATGCACAAACCGCGCTTGACCAGATAACCGATCTGCCGGACGAGGCCGAGGAACCGGAGCTGGTCAGGGTAAAGGCGCGCTTCCCGGTTATCAGTATCAGCCTGTATGGCGATGTGTCACGCGGTTATCTCTATGAACAGGCTGACCGGATCAAGCAGCGTATGGCGCAGATCCCGGGGGTCGCCAGCGTGGGTATTGCCGGCAATCGCGAATGGGAACTCTGGATCGAGGTGGACCCGTTTGTACTGGCAGCGCACCAGGTGTCGCTGGGGCAGGTGCTGGCCGCCATCCGCGGTAATCTGCGTGATCTGCCGGGGGGTTCCCTGAAGGCCAGTGAGGGTGACATCCTGTTGCGTGGCAAGGGGGTGGCGCCGGAGCCGGATGAAATCGCACAAATCAGTGTGCGCAGCAATGACCGGGGCGGACAGTTAAGGCTGGGTGAGATTGCCGAAATCGAGTTGCGGCTTGAAGAAGCAGAAACAGTGGGACGTTTTAATGGCCGACCAGCAGTCAACCTGACGGTTACCAAGACAGCAGATGCCTCGACCATTGATGTCGCCGATGACATGCGTGAATTTGCCGCCGGGCTGCGCCAGGAGTTGCCGCCGACCATCAAGGTCGGTATGTACAACGACCTGTCGGTCTACGTCAGAACCCGCCTGAATACGGTCAAGTCATCCGGAGTGGTGGGCCTGTTCCTGGTGTTGCTGTCCTTGTATCTGTTCCTGAATTTTCGTGTGGCGCTGATCACTGCCATGGGCATACCGGTGTCGTTCCTGTTCGCCGTGATTGCCCTTTATTATCTGGGTTACACCATCAACATGGTGTCGCTGTTTGCGTTTCTTATCGCGCTGGGTCTGGTTGTTGATGATGCCATTATTGTTACAGAAAACATGTACCGCCATATGGAAATGGGGAAGCCGGCCCATGAAGCGGCACGTATCGGTGCGCGGGAAGTGTTCTGGCCTGTTATCGCAAGTACTGCGACGACAGTCGCTGCCTTTTTACCGATGTTTGCGATCAAGGGGATGATGGGTGCATTTATCGCTGTCATTCCTGTCGTTGTCAGTGCCTCGCTGCTGGGTTCGCTCTGGGAGGCATTCGGGGTGCTGCCCTCGCACGCGGCTGAATTGCTGCATGCCGGTAACAGGAATACGCCGACACGTGAACGCCGTGTTGACTGGAGTAAATTGCTGAACCATTACATTCACTGGTTGCGCAGCGCGCTGCAGTACCGCTATTTCGTGGCGCTTGCCAGTATCGGCGTCCTGGCTGTTGCACTGGTATTCGCGGCCACGCGGATTCCGTTCCAGTTGTTTGATGATGTCGATATCGGCCAGTTTTTTATCAATGCGGAAGCACCGCAGACCTACAGTCTTGAAGATACCGCCAGGCTGGCTGAAAAAATGGAGACCATTGTGCTGGAGTCCCTGGATGACGAGGATCTCAGTACCCTGTTAACCAATGTTGGCGTGACCTTTATTGATTTCAATCGTTTCCAGCTTGGCAGTCATTATATCCAGCTGGTGGTCGACCTGCAGAAGGCGCAACCGGAGGGTTTTATCGAACGCTATATTACCCCGGTCGTCAGTCTGAAGTTTTCCCGGGAAGGTACCCGTGCCCGCCCCACGGAGGACATTATCAGTGAACTGCGTGAAAAACTGCAGGCAGTGACCGGTGTCCGGCGTATCGCAATACAGCGTCCGCAGGGTGGGCCGGCCGGTGCGGATATTGAAGTGGGCGTGACCGGACCGGACGTCGATGTGCTGCGTCAGCAGGCCGAACATATGGTTGCCTATCTGCAACGGTTACCCGGTGTACATGATGTGCGCCAGAATCTTGAAACCGGCAAGCTGGAGTACCAGTATTCACTGAACTCGCGTGGCAAGGAGCTGGGCATCAAACAGAGTGAGCTGGCCGATGCAGTACGCACCGGTTTTCTGGGTGTTGAAGCCGTGCACGTCACGCTGGGTGACAAGCGTGTCCCGGTGCGCGTGATCTATCCTGAAGATATTCGTCATGGCAGTGATTTAAACCGCCTGCCTGTCGTGCTGGATGATGGCCGGCTGGTATATCTCGGTGATGTCGCTGCAATAACTGCCGGTCGTGGCATGAATACCATCAGTCGCCGTGATACCCGGCGCCTGGGCCTGGTCACTGC
>Ga0209633_10003582_pt1 | contig 14300 bp, 12 predicted proteins | sample Cruoilmetagenom1_FD_187290 | JGI IMG/M metagenome (GOLD analysis project Ga0209633, IMG submission 187290) | Oil polluted marine microbial communities from Coal Oil Point, Santa Barbara, California, USA - Sample 1 (SPAdes) (version 2) | ecosystem: Environmental > Aquatic > Marine > Oil seeps ... | reverse complement strand
TTTCTATTTTTCTATTTTTTTAACTTTTAAAGTGAAATCTGGAATATTTATCTTTAAGTAATAGGATCCAAGTTGTTGTGATGAGTGCCTCCATCTATCCATATTTATTTTGATCTCATCAATTCGATCATCAACACTTATATTCATTTGTTCTAAACAATTTTTATTAATTTCTCCAGTCGAATCCATACCATGTCTTATTTGAAACCTTTGGACTGCTTCAAATAGTGCCTCATCATATAAATCTGAATCACTTAGGCGTCTTTTAGAAAGATCTTTTGTTGTAACCAGCCTTTTTCTTATCATAGGAATTCTAGGGTCACTCATACCATATTTTATTGAAACACCATAGGGTATATCTTGCCAACCACCATCTTCTTTATAGTTTGAGTAATTTTTTAACGCTTTTTTTAAACCTATATAGGTTTTATCATTTGGCTTTAATCCATCTAAAAATGGTTTAGCAGAGTTATTAAGAATACTTTTTTGAAGCAGCTCGATTATATCGTTTTGATCGGTTTCAATTTTCCACCTTGGTACCAGCTTATGAGGATCAACTTTTCCATTCAAATGATGAGAAGTATAAAGAAAAAAAGCATCAGTCAGTAATAGATCAAGTTCTACATCTCTCGGCACAGATATCGAATCATTCTCGAGCAATTTTAGGACTGCTTGGAAATGGTAATCATTAGGATTTAAACCTTCTTCATGAGCTTTTTCTAGTTCTTTGATAAATGACCTTATTATTTTGGAGCTCTTCCATACAGGTTGATAAAATCGATTTTGGTAGAATAATGAAAGAGGCGTTTTGCAATGAATTATTTGATTACCTATAATGATTGAGTTATACTTTGAATTTTCAATTCTGGTTCTAATATTATCTTTAACTTGATTTTGAGCGTTGCCATAAACACTTAAAAAAAAGAGCGTGACGAAGCAGATATATTTAAATTTTATAATCACGTTTTATTAGCGTATAGAATTTTTGTTTTCTTTTCATAAAGTTTACTAATTAATATTAGTAATTGGAGGTTCTAATAGTTCAAAAAATTGGTCAAGTTTTGGTAAAATTACTATTTCTGTTCTTCGATTAGTTCCTCGTCCTTTTGTAGTTTCGTTACTCGCTTTTGGTGTGTATTCTGAGCGACCTCCAGCGGTCATTCTTCCCGGCTGAACATCAAATTTTAATTGCATCAATCGTACAATTGATGTTGCTCTTTTTGCACTTAAATCCCAGTTATCAACCATACAGTTCGTTGAAATAGGAACATTATCAGTATGCCCTTCTACCAAGATATCTAATTCTTTGTGGTCGTTTATTATCTTGGCTATCTTTCCTATTACATCTTCAGCTCTTTCACTTATTCGATAACTACCAGACTTGAATAACATTTTATCTGAAATAGAAACGTAGACTACACCTTTCTTAACTTCTATATTAATATCTTCATCATCAAAATTTTCTAAGGATCGTTTTAGGTTCATTACCAAGACCAAGTTTATAGAATCTTTTCGTTGCATTGAAGTGGTAAGGTCTTTTATGTATTTATTTTGTTCATTTAAAGCTTCCAACGATTTTTTTATGCTTTCTGCACCTGACTTGCTTACCACTGAAAGATCTGATAAGCGTTCCAATAAATTGGTATTTGTACTTTTAAAGTATTCAGTTTGTTGCTCTAGTTTTTTAACTCTATTAGTTTCATTAGCCAAATTTGCCTCCAATACAAGGCGTTCACTTTGACTGATTTTTAGATTATTTTCGCAAATTTGTGCACTATTTTCTAAATCACTGAATTTTTTTTGACTCACACATGAACTTAATAGTACTGCCAGTATTACTAAGTAAAATCTCGTTGTTTTCATAGCATAATATTTTAAATTAATGATTCCGTCTAATTTTATTCAAAGGAAGGGAGAATACAGTATTTATCAAATGATATTGGTCATTCAGAAGTAGATTGTAAGAATAATTTATTATACTGATCTAGGTCATTTCGTAACCGTTTTTTTGGTTTTATTTTAGCATTATAAAATAAATATTGTTTAACTTAAAATAAAAAATTATGTCTTTAGTAAAATTTAAAAGAAGAAGACCCCTTACAAATTTGATGCCTTCAAGTTTTCTAGATATGGACGATTTCTTTAACAATCGTTTCTTGAATAGAGACCTTTTAAGCGATGATTTTTGGAGTGGTAAATCAAGTGAGCCAGCATTGAATATTATAGAAACAGAGGATAATTTTGAAATTGAACTGGCGGCTCCTGGGTTTGCAAAAAAAGATTTTGAAGTGACAATTGCAGATGGATGCCTTAATATTTCGGCTGAAAAATCAACTTCCAAGAAAGAAGAAGATAAAAATTACACTAGAAAAGAATTCAATTATAATTCTTTTGAAAGATCTCTGCAATTGCCTGATAGTATTAAAGATGAAGAAATTAAAGCAAGGTATCGTGAAGGAATATTAAGTTTTAAATTGGCGAAGAAAGAAGAGGCTAAGAAAGAAAAACCAAAAGTGATAGAAATAGCATAAGTATTTTGTTTTTGTACAAGAATTAGTCTATAGATTTTTAATCTAAGCATCTTATAATCAACGAATAAATATTGTCTACATATTTAGTTGATTTAAAGGTGCTTTGAATTTTATATGCTATTAAAATGATACCAGAACCACATACCCTGACAGTTCAAAATATTTTAGAAAAGTTAAATTGTAATTTGGACGATGGTTCGAATTATTAAGCCCTTGGGAGGAACTCTGTGATAAAAATTAAATTATTTACACTTAATTCATTGACAAATTGTTATTTACGAAATAATCTTACTTTTTGTTTTATATACTGCAGGTTTGTTTTTTGGTAATTGATGTTGTTTTTTGTCAATTTTAATTTGAGAATGTTTATAATTTTCCATTAATAAACGTGCAATTAGATAACAAACTGTTGATTCTGCCCCCTGATTTAAATTTACATGATCTTTTTCTAAACCATCATAACAACCTCCAACAATTGGATCATACATAATCTGATTTAGTTGATTCTTGCCTAAAAACCAACTAAAGGCTAGATCCATTTTAGATTTATATTTAGTATTGTAGAAAGCTTTATAAAAAGTATCTAGAGCTTGTATGGTGTATGAAACATCAATAGGTTGTTCACCATATTGGTTGGGTTCTATATCTTTTTGATACCACCCATTATTAGAAATCACTTTGAAATGCCCGTTAAAAAACATTTTTGATAATAGAAAATCAAACGACTCTATAGCTACTTTTTTATAGGCTGTCTTACCCGTTACAAGATAAGTATAGAGCATAGCTTCTGGTAAAATACTATTAGCGTATGTCATATAGTTTTCAAACCATTTCCAGTCTTTAATGGCATTTAGATCATAATGAGTCATTAAATTTCTTGCGAGTTTTTCAATGATATTTATTGTAGATTGATTTTGAGCTACAGTATAATATAGATATAAGCCCTTAATTGTAAAGCCAATTGCTCTGGGAGATAAGATGCTTTTAATCCATTCAGAACATTTCAATATACTGTTAGTTGCTCTCTCAACTATAGTAATTGGCAAGTCATTTTCGAGAGAAATAACAGTTCCTAAAGCCCATACCGCTCTTGCATTTGAATCTTCCAGATTAACATATGAATTCTTGATATGTTCTTGATTATATTCATCGACATAATTAATAAAACTACCAGATTTTTGCTGACAGCGTTCTATGAAATTTAGATATGTATTAATATAAAGTAAATCATCGTCAGTTCTATAAAGGCTATAATGCATACACATGGCAATTAAAGCTCTGGAATTATCATCTAAGGTATATCCCGAAGTGATGTCTGGTTTGCTTATTTTACTGAATTGAATAATTCCATGAGATGTTGTCAATCTTTTTATGTGATCTAATTTGATAGCGGGATATTTAAATTGAGTATCAGCAAGTTGACTAACAGACTTTATGTAGGTATTTATGTGTTTCACGGCTGTATTTTCCCAAGAAGATTCTCTGGTTTTTTGAAAAGCGCTGATTGCCATTGATTCGCGCATTTTAGTATTAGATAGTAGTTGTTTTATTGCAACAGTAAATTGTTTTGAATCTTCAATTTCCACAAGAACACCGGCATCTGGTGTAAGTACTTCCTCTGTATGTGGTATAGATGTTGCAACTATTGGGCAAGCACAACTCATGGCATAAGCAAAGGTACCACTTACAGCTTGATTAGGATCTTTTGATGTGAACAGGTAAATATCTGTTGCCTTCAAATATTCTAACAGTTCCTGAATTTCTAGATAGTGATCTATAAATAATACATGATCGTTGAGTTTTTTTTCTTTGACGATTTTTTGAAGGTAATTTCGGTATTCATCAATTCCATCTATGATTGTGTTTGGGTGCGTTTTACCAATAATCAAATAAAGTACATTAGGCGTATGTTCTATGATTTCAGGTAAAGCCATTAAGGCAGTTTCAATACTTTTTCCAGAGCCCAAGAGCCCAAAAGTTGATAATAACATCCTATTTTCAAAGTTGAACTTTTTCTTTACCTCAATAGTTTCTTCATAACTTACAATATGAGTTCCATGAGGAACATATGAAATGATGTTTTTATTGATTTTATATACGTTTTGTAATATTCGTTGTGACTGTTTGGTCATAACAAAAATGATATTTGCATATGAAGCTAGCAATTTTACAAAGGCTTTTAAATCATTTTCCGGATTTGGAAATATGCTATGGAATGTAAATGCAATAGGTTTTTTAAGAGTTGTTAAAAAGTATAGTAAATAATTACCATAAGAACCTCCAAACAACCCAAATTCATGTTGTATGTGCACAAGTTTTATCTCATTATCTTTATTTATTTCTTCCGCTATACGTATATAATCTTCTTTGCTTTTAGAATTTAATTTAAAAGAACTATTGTTAGAGTTTATAGTGCTGTTTACTATTTCACATACAACACATTCAACAGTATCAAAAGTATTCGAAATTGCCTTGATCAAATCGTTAGTATATGTTGCAATACCACATTGAGTTGGAGGGATTGTTGATACAAATACTATTTTGGATTTATTCTTCAATTTATTTTTTTATATTTTTTTTGAGTTCATTTAAAAGAGTATTTATATTTATTGAGGCTACGGCTATCCTGCAATCGGCAGCACCGTAGTATATATAAAGTTCATCATCAACAAGGGCAGTACCACTGGGAAAGATGACGTTATTTACGTATCCTACCTTTTCAAAATCAAGAGTTGGGGAAAATAAAGGTTCTTTAAGTCGGGAGATTAATTTCTTAGGGTTATTTAAATCTAGTAATGCAGCAGCGGCATGATAGATGTATCCTTCCGGAGTAAATTGAGCTGCGTGATAAATGATCAACCAACCATCTTTGGTTTCAATTGGAGGGCATCCACCACCGATATGACCATTTTCATGTTTATATTTAGGAATAAGAACAATATGTTTTTGAAGGTTTGAAACATAGTCTTCCCAAAACTCAACTGTTAATTCAGATGGAGAATTAAAGTATAAAATTTGAATTGATGGATATAACCTATGCAAGACTGCAAATTTCCCTTGTATTTTCTTAGGGAAGAACATGAGATTTTTATCCCATACATATATTCTACTCTTCATAATATCGGCTAATCTATAACGCACGAAGAGATTGTAAAACATGAGATGCATTAAGTTAATGTGTTCAAAATTCTTTTTTATTAGCACTGAGTATTCCTCAAATGTAAATTTGGGCGTAATAATTCCTTGTCGAGTGAATTTTTTTAAGTCTTTTGAAGTGGCATATGCGCCAAATACATTAACACCATCATAGGCAGAATAGGTCAAATAATAGGTGTCTTCTATTTTGGTTATTCGCGGGTCTTCTGTTCCCTGAAATTCATAACTTTCTTCAGGATAAAAAGCGGGGGTCTTAGATCTTGAAATAACATTTAAAGGACTATCTAATTTACAGTAACCAATACTGGAAAAATTACCTTCTCTCACAGCACGATAGAACATATGTATAGTTTTTCCTTCTTGAATTATGGCTGGATTAAAAACTCCTAAGCTTTCGAAATTATTGGCTGTTTTTTCCAGAATGATACCATGTTTTACGATTTGCTCCATATCAAATAAATAAAAATCTGTATTAAAATGATTTCGTAAAGTTGGCCAATATTTAGGATCTGTACAATGATCTAAGTCATGTTCCATTTTTCGCAGAACATAGGCATGATAGATATCATTGTTAATAGTATTTATTAGTAATACATTTAAAATACCATACACTAGCAATATTTTAAGCCCTTAAATAATCGAATATTGATGAAAATCAACAACTCATTTTTTACAACCTTTTAAAGGTTGTCAAGAAATAAATTTAGTATTTATTAATCTGAATATTTCTGCCATCATGACTGAAATACACTTAAAAAAGAACGAGGATAAATTATTAGAATATTCAATTGAATTGGAGAAAAAAGTACAAGAGCGTACATATGAACTTCAGGATTCAATAAAAAAATTAGTTGAGATAAATCTAAATTTAAAGGACCAAATACAAATAACAAAAGAAGCTAAGGAAAGATTAAAAATAAGTCAATCTATGCTTAGAGCAATTGCTCAAAATTTTCCAAAGGGTGTTATAGTGCTCTTAGATAAAAATTTTAAGATTTTATATACTGATGGAGAAGGTTTAATCAAAATGGGAATGAAAGAGGTTTTGAACATAGGAAAAAATATTGGTCAAATTAGAATTCTATCAAAAGATCAAAAATTAATATTTAAAAGCAATATTGAAAAAACACTCATAGGAGAACATATTTCATTTGACTTCGATTATAAGAATAATAATTTCCTGGTGAATACAACTCCGATCTATGATGTAGATAAGAATATATCGAGTGCGTTGCTTGTTTTTATTGATAATACCAGTCAAAAAATAATTAAAAAAAATATTCTCAATACGCTCCGAAAAGAGCAGGAGCTTAATAAGTTAAAATCAAGTTTCATTTCCATGGCTTCGCATGAATTTAGAACTCCTTTGACCGCAATATCATCTTCTGCAATGCTAATAGGCAAACAAAACGAACCGGGTAAAGAAGAAAAGAGATTGAAATATGTTACTCAAATAAAAAAGAATGTTAAGAGTTTGGTAGTTATTTTAAATGATTTTCTCTCATTAGGTAAATTGGAAGAAGGTAAGGTGTTGCCAAAACCAAGTTCTTTTGATCTGATTGATTTTTCAAAATCAATCATTCAAGAAATAATGCCCAATTTTAAATACGGACAGGATATAAATCTAATTAATGATGAGTCAGAAATTTTAGTTTGGTTAGATCAAAAATTAATACACCATATTTTAATCAATTTATTAGCAAATGCTGTTAAATATTCTCCTGAAAACGAAAACATTACGTTAAATATATCGAATAGTGAAGAAAGAGTGATACTAAAAGTGAAAGATCAAGGTATTGGTATTCCGCTCAAGGAACAAGAGAACATTTTTCAGCGTTTTTATCGTGGCCAAAATATCAATAATATACAAGGAACCGGGCTTGGATTAAATATTGTTAAAGAGTATGTAGAATTAATGCATGGCCATGTTAGTTTTAATAGTAAAATAAATAAAGGAACAACTTTTATTGTTGAACTTCCTATAAGCTTAAAAAAATGAAAAAAGTATTGATTATAGAAGATAGTGAAGATGTTCGAGAAAATATTGCTGATATTTTAGGCCTGGCAAACTACAATGTATCAACTGCCGAAAATGGAATAATTGGTATTAAAAAGGCCGAAAAGTTTAAACCGGATATTATTATATGTGACATCATGATGCCTGGTTTAGATGGTTACGAAGTTCTTAAATCTCTGGAAAAGAACAAGAAAACAGTTAATATTCCCTTTATATTTTTATCTGCAAAAGCAGCAAAGGTAGATATGAGAAAAGGTATGAATCTTGGAGCTGACGATTATTTAACCAAGCCTTTTGAAGAGCATGAACTTTTAGATGCCATAGAAAGTCGTTTAAAGAAAAACGCTTTTTTAAAAAAAGAATTCTCTAAAAATGTAGATGGATTTAATGAATTTTTAGAGGAAGCTTCAAAGTTTATGGATTTTGAGAGTATTATACAATATCAACATTTAGAAAAATATGAAAAAAAAGATACTATTTATATGGAGGGAGATAAGGTATCTAAATTATATTTTATACATAGCGGAACGATAAAAACATCGAGAGTTTCAGAATCGGGGAAAGAGCTTATTACCGGAATATATGGATCAGGAGACTTTGTAGGCCAATTATCCTTGTTTAGCGATAGAACAACTTATGCTGAAACAGCAAGTGTATTAGAAGATGCTGATGTCTATGGTATATCAAAGGAAGAATTTAATAAACTTCTATATGAAAATAAAATAGTATCAAAGAAATTTATTAGTATAATATCCAATGATTTGGTTGATGTACAGGAAAAATTGCTGAATATGGCGTTTACACCTGTAAGACAACGGGTGGCTAAAGCACTTTTAGAATTATATAATAAAGGGTTGATTACTGACAATAATCATTCTGGAGTTACTATTCCCAGAGAAGATTTCTCAGGAATGATTGGTACAGCTACAGAGACAGCTATTCGAATGTTAACCGAGTTTAAAGAGGAGGGCTTAATCACTATGGGATCAAACAGAAGAATAATTTTACTAAGAAAAGATAAATTAGAGCAAATCTCTAATTTTAGATAATTATAACTATGTTTTATCAAAATTTCATATTTAAATTAAGCCATGTATGATTCAGGTCATTTTATTTCGATGCCAGTATTTATAAATTAGTCGTAAAATAGAATACTATAGTAATGTAATCAATATAGTAATGAAGCCTGTAATAGCCCAAAGAAATAAAAGTATATTTTTAAAAGCATTTAATGATTTATGGAACCTTGAAGAAGCCATTAAAGTTGTTGATGAAAGAAAACTCATTGACTATCAGTTGTCTATTTTGGGGAAACTCATACTTAAAGGGTCAAATAATGTGAAGATAGATGGCGAAGAAGTGGTTAAAATGAATTTATATACAAAAAAATTATTAGGTAACTCCACTAATTTTGGAATTTTTAATAACCCTGATATTGGAGTTCTTTTTATAGCAGGTTTTTTAACTGAGATATTTCTTCATGAAATAAATAAAAAACCTCTTGGAGCATTAACAACAGGTCCTTATGGAATATTGAGAGGAGTAGGTGTCCATGCAGAGCAGACAACTAGATATCTAAAAAGCCTAAGAAATGATAATTATTTGCTAATTTTAAGAGGGATTGATTTTGAACTTGTAGAATTAGATGAATTATTAGAGAGATTTTATATTTCAGATTAAAGGAAACTTATAAAATGGTCATATTTTAGGCAATTAAATCGGATTTATAACAATTAATGTAATGTATAAATAAAAACAGGAAGCCGTGGCTTCCTGTTTCCTATGAAAAGACTAAATCTATTTTTTTTCTTCACAAATTTCTCGAACATTCTACTTCTAAAACATACGATTGTTCATTTTGTCAAAAAACATCTGTAAACTTTTCATATTGGTCAATACCACTTTACAGTAATAAAGACCTTTGAGTTTATGTTTTATTAGAGAACTTAGAGCACCTTAGTGCTCTAAGTTCTCTTGAAGATATGAAATTACTTATCTAGCTATCTAACTTTATAGATTATAATTCTATTGCCAGAACAATAATAGAAAAGAAGTCTTTAATGGTATTTTCATATCTCCAAAGTTTTAATGTGGCAATACAAATAAAACTATTTGTTTATTCTATCAAAGAACACTATTGCATTAATAATAAGGCAAATATAGAAGAAGTAAAAATGAAATGAAATGACCTAGATCAGTTTAATACATTTATTTAGCAATAAAATGTATTGAAACTAGTATCTATAGTTATTATCATTTTTTGCAAAGAGGTCAATTATATCTATACTCGCAAATTTTACTATCAAATGATCAAAAACCTGTCGGGCAAATATAATTAACCTCTTTTTTTATTAATCTTTTTCATAGCAATAAAGATTAACTTGCTTTTTCATAGCAAAAGTGTTTTGTTTAAATATTTTTTATCAAAGAACATTTATTACGTTGATGAGGCTAAAATATAATAGTTTAGAGCTTGTTAAAATGACCTAGGTCAGTTTAATATATTTTATTGATAGTTTTTTCAATTCTATTGTAAATGACTTAAGTCATTTCATTTATTAGTTACATACTATAATTTAGTAACTATATTAATTTAAAATAATAATTATGTCTGTATTAAAAGTTATAGAAATCTTAGGTAACTCTAAGGTAAGTTTTGAAGATGCGGTCCAAAATGTAATTAAGGAAGCATCTAAATCAATAAAGAATATTAAATCTGTTTATATTGAAGATATGCAGGTTACAGTGAACAATAATCTAATATCAGAATATAGAGTGAATACAAAAGTTTGTTTTGGTATAATGGATGATTAGTAGTCTGAACAATTTAAATTTAAACGAAATAGCCCTGATTAAATTATTTAATCAGGGCTATTAAATAAGATGGAAGAAACAAAGTAATAATAGTTTGATTTAAGCATACTCGGTTCGATATTGTACTTTAAGTTCGTTTTTCACATCATATACCTCAGGTGCATTATAAGCCGCTATTTCGGCGTCGTCTTTCTCTCTTAATGAAGAGACTTTTCCACGTAATGTCACAGTATGATCATTTGTAATTACTTGAATTCCATTGGCATCAAGATCTGCCATTCGTTCAAAAGCCTTTTTAATTCTGTCTTTCACTTCAAAAGGTTTGATACTTTTTTTCAAGTTAATACCATCACTTATACCTTTAACTCCCAATAAATTGTTTACAGCTTTTTTTGCTGCTTTCTTTTGTAAGGACCATGTAACCTCACCAGATAAATACACCCAACCATTCTCAACTTTGACATTAATGTCGGCTTCAGGGACTGAAGAATTCCATTTTAAAGCATTAGCTACTGCTTTTGCTATTTCTTTATCTGTTTTCTTATAACTTGTGCCATATTTCACTTCAATATCTTCTGCAACAGCTCTTACACCTGTTACACGTTTTACAGCTTTATCGGCTGCTAGCTTTTTAGAATAGTTATCTACAACACCGCTAAGTGTTACAACACCATCCTCTACTATTACGCCAATTTGTGTTTCGTCAATGCCAGGTTGCCAAGCTAATTCATCTAACACATCTTCTTTAATTTCTACATCTGTTCTCATAATAATAAATTTTAATTAAATAATTTTAAGATAAAAGTAATATCTGTTGGGCCTATTCAAAATGATCTAGGTCAAGATATGATAGAAATTAACAAGTTAAAACATACTAATACATAGGCTTTTATTGACAGTCATCCAAGGTGTTGTAATTACACTTTTGGAGTACCTGTTTATCTCTACTTCCATAACGATAAATAGTTATTCCTTTGAGTTTGTATTCCCAAGCTGTCCAATAAATTTTGGCAATTTCTTTTACTGAAGTTAACTCTGGTAAGTTAATAGTCTTTGATACCGCATTATCTGTATGTTTTTGAAATGCCTTTTGATGTAATAAATGATATTTCCATGGTATTTCTAAGCTTGTTTCAAAAAGCTTTTTAATACTGTCAGAAACGGTATCTATTCCTCTAATACTACCAGTTTTAAAAATGGTTTTTTTTATGGCCTCATTCCATAATCCAAGAGTTTTCATTTTATTTTTAAGTAGTTTATTTATTTCCATTTGAGTTTTACCATTAAGAATACCTGTACGTTTATATGCCAATGCAAATAGAGGTTCAATTGAATATGAAGTATCAGCAATTACAGATATTGTTCCTGTTGGAGCAATACTGTTACAGGTTGCATTTCGAAGAGGTTTGTTATTATAATGTTTACTATTTTTCCATTCAGGAAACGCACCTTTTTCTTCGGCTAATTTTGCAGATGTTTCATAACTTCTTTCTTTAATAAATTCCATTATTTTATTTCCTAATTCAACAGCTTCCAATGATGCATAAGGAATTTCAAGTTGGATAAGCATCTCTGCCCAACCCATTACACCTAATCCAATTTTTCTGTTTCTTTGGGTAATCAATTTTGTTTCAGGCAATAAATAGTAATTGACACTTATAATATTATCTAAAAAGCGAATAGCTATTTTTATTGTTAAGGCTAATTTATTCCAGTTTATTTCAAATTTCTTTTTGTTAATTAACACCATATGAGATAAATTTATGGAGCCAAGGTTGCAACTTTCATAATCTAATAACGGAACCTCACCACACGGATTGGTGATTTCAATTCTTCCTAGGTTTGGCGTAGGATTATCATTATTAATAGTATCCAAAAAAATTAGTCCGGGATCACCGGTTTTCCAGGCCTCTTCAGCAATGTTTCGCCATAGCAATGTTGCCTTTATTTTTTTTTCTACTTCCAAAGTTCTTGGATTGATGAGGCTCCAGTTTAAATTGTTCTTAACTGCTTCCATAAACTCATCGGTAACACCAACAGAAATATTAAAATTTTGGAGACTATTTTTATCAGATTTGGATGTGATAAATGATTCTATATCTGGGTGATCAATATTTAGAATCCCCATATTGGCACCTCTACGTTTTCCTCCTTGTTTTACTTGTTCTGTGGCCGCATCATAAATTTTAATAAAGGCAATTGGCCCCGAAGAAGTACCATATGAAGATGTAACTCTATCGTTTTTTGGTCTAAGCATGGAAAAGTTAAACCCTGTTCCGCCACCACTTTGATGAATTAATGCTGCATTTTTTAAGGTAGTAAAGATATTGTCCATACTATCATTAACGGGCAATACAAAACATGCACTTAATTGTCCGCTGGACATTCCTGCATTCATTAATGTCGGTGAATTGGGTAAGAAATCCAGCGTATTCATGATCTGAAAAAATCGCTCTTCCCAAGTTGATCTATTGTTGCTTTCGGTTGTTGCTACAAATTTTGCCACACGTTTAAAAAGTTGATTGGCTGTTTCAACAATAATACCTCTATCATCTCTTAATAGATAACGATCATTTAGTATTTCCTTAGCATTTTTTGTTAAACTGACCATCTTAAACTTGTACTATATGAGGTTTTATTACGCTTTTATACTTTGAGGTCTATTGAGGCCATAAAGAGTTTTTATTAAAGTGTTAAAACAGAAACAGGGAAGCTAAATGCTTCCCTGTTTACTTTTGAAGAGATTGATATTATAGTTTAACTTTAAAATAGTCTCAATGGTATTAACACCAATACTAACCTGCTTAAACCATATTATTAAACTCAACATATAGATCTTTACTTTTTTAAGGTATTGGTCTATTTTTATATTTCATAGCAATTAGATTGATAATAGAAACAGGAAGCCGAAACTTCCTGTTTCCTGAAGACATTAAATTTGCTATATAAATTCAAATAATTTTTCATATTATCTTATTACTAAAATCATACTAAAACCATTATCAATTAGACAACATCTTAAAATCTCCATGATCTACACCATTTTGCAACAATGAAGACCTATATTTTTAAATAGAAACAGGAAGCCGAAGCTTCCTGTTTCCTGAAGATGTTAATTTGCTATGTAAATTCAAATAATTTTTCATATTACCTTATTGCTAAGACCATACTAAAACCGTTATCAATTAAACAACATCCTAAAATCTCCATGATCTACACCGTTTTGCAACAAATGAAGACCTATTTTTTTGAAGCTATATTTGAAATAAATAATTGAATTAAAGAACTTTTAATATTTAATGGAACAAATATAGATATCAAATATTGATCATACAATGATCTAGATCAGTTTTCAAATCTTTTTATGAACTTTTGTGTTAATTTATTTTTGAGAAACTAATACGATTTCATTTCTGCAATATTTATATTTTCAATACCTTTTAATAACGCATCCGGGTTAAAGGAAATACTATTAATTCCTTTTTCAACTAAAAATGAAGCAAATTCAGGAAAATCACTCGGTGCCTGGCCGCATAAACCTATTTTCGTTCTGGTTTTAACTGCTTTTTCAATTGCAATAGCAATCATTTTTTTAACTGCAGGATCATTTTCATCAAAAAGTTGTGACATAAGCTCTGAATCCCTATCAACGCCAAGAGTAAGTTGGGTAAGGTCATTAGATCCAATGGAAAATCCGTCAAAAATGGCAGCAAACTCTTCTGCTATAATTACATTGCTTGGTATTTCAACCATAACATATACTTCTAAATCATTATCACCTT
>Ga0209633_10003581_pt1 | contig 14300 bp, 10 predicted proteins | sample Cruoilmetagenom1_FD_187290 | JGI IMG/M metagenome (GOLD analysis project Ga0209633, IMG submission 187290) | Oil polluted marine microbial communities from Coal Oil Point, Santa Barbara, California, USA - Sample 1 (SPAdes) (version 2) | ecosystem: Environmental > Aquatic > Marine > Oil seeps ... | reverse complement strand
TCACAAATGGGTGCTTTGATATTCTTCACCCTGGTCACACAACGCTCTTGGCACAAACCAAAGCTCAATGCGATAAATTGATTCTAGGCCTCAACAGCGATGCGTCTGTTACAAAACTGAAAGGACCAACCCGACCTGTAAATACCCAAGATGCCCGTGCTCAAGTTCTCTTAGCTCTTGAAAGTATTGATCTTGTTGTTGTGTTTGACGAAGACACCCCTCTAAAACTCCTCAAGCATCTTAAACCAGACCTTTTAATTAAAGGCGCTGATTACACCCTTGATCAAGTGATTGGGGCAAAAGAGGTGCAACAATGGGGTGGTAAAGTCTGCCTCGTTGATCTGGTCCCAGGTCACAGCACAACCAATACCATCAAGCGCTTCACTCCCTCCGCTTAAAATAAGCTCATGCCCAAAAAACTCCCGGGCGTCGTTCTTGCACGCGCCGCCTGATAAAACATAGGCGTCCTCACTGATGCCTAGACTGGAACCTTTTTAACGTCGATATAGTCTTATTGAAATCTCTGAAAGTAACCCCTTTAGACATTGATCATATTTCTGTATAGTAACTCTTAATAAAGGAATGATATTTATGTTTTTCAAAAGCTTAGCTCTTTTGATCTTGAGCTTCACCTTATGGTTTGGTGGACTCGTGTGGTTCATTGAGGATATGCCTCAAGGAACATCTGCCCCCTCTCTCAAAACAAGCGCTATTGTTGTGCTTACGGGGGGAAACAACCGAATTTCCAAAGGGCTGGAACTTCTCTCACAAAACCAATCCAAAAAACTGCTGATCTCTGGTGTGCGGCGCGGCGCCTCTTTGAGCGCCGTTATTCAAGGATCAGGGTACAATGGAGCCGTTGATTCTAAAAGAATCGCCCTTGATTACAAATCGACAACTACCGTTGAAAATGCTCAAAATGTGGCAAAGTGGGTATCACGCAAGAATATAAAATCCATTCGTCTTGTCACCGCAAACTATCATATGCGACGGGCACTTATTGAGTTTGATCACTATTTGAAAGGTGTTAAGATAATACCGCATGCCATAAATCCCCTTGATCCTGTGCAAAAAACATGGTGCAAGGATTACAAGATTTTTTGCCTCTACCTTAATGAATATCATAAATATTTAGGAGCATTTGCTCGAATGAAACTTAGACGCACTTACAAAAAGGACTCTTAACCCCCCATGATGCAGTACATTCGCTCTTTAATTTTTAACATTGTTTTTTTTATATGGATGACGTTTATTTCTATTTCCTGCGTTCTTGCTGGTCTCATCTGGGGGTATAAAGGCGTTAATCGCGTCGGGGAATTTTGCTCTGCTGGTGTTGAAAAACTCCTACAAGTGATTATTGGTACCACAACAGAATTCAGAGGCCACGAACATATTCCAAAGGATGGAAAATTCTTAGTTGCTTGCAAACATCAATCTGCTTGGGAGACCATTTCTCTCCATCGCTTTGTAAAAGACCCAACGGTTATTATGAAAAAAGAACTGTTGTATGTGCCTCTTTTTGGGCTAGTGGTTAAGTTAGCTGGCTCTATTCTCATTGATCGAAAAAAAGGAAAGCTCGTCCTCAGACAAATGATTGAAGGGGCAAAGAAAAGCCTTGAAAACAATAGGCCCATTTTCATTTTTCCTGAAGGCACTCGCGGTGTCCCAGGAAAACCAGGGCGATATCGTCGTGGTATTTTTTCTCTTTATGAAGCCTTAAACGTCCCTGTTCTGCCCATTGCCTTAAATTCTGGTTGTTTTTGGCCAAGACGTGGTTTTTTAAAAACCAAAGGACATATTGTTGTTGAATATTTAGCTCCCATCATGCCAGGCTTAAATGAAAAAGATTTTATGGCTAAGCTCGAGACAGCCCTTGAAGATGCCTCTTTGAAATTAGTCCCTCAGTCCCATTTAAAGGATAAAGAAATATGAAAAAACTTAAGCTCTTTCTCTTTGTTGGCTTTTTAGGGGTTTTAGGCGGCTATACCTATCTTTGGTATTTAGCGGCCAATAAGCTTGAAATGGCTGTTGTTGATCAAGTCGTCTTCTTGGAGAAAAAAGGCTACCGTATCGCTTATGGGGCCATTCGTGTGAAGGGCTTTCCCCTCAAGATCAACCTTGAAATTGACGATCCGTTGATTGAGGCCCCAGGGGCTGTGGCAGCGTCTCTTTCTATCACGGGCACTCTCCATGGTTACGCCACAATTTTCTCTCCAACCACCGTTGAATTCCGTGCAGATCAAGGTGTGGAGATTAAAACGGCTTTGCTGGTTGAGGACAATAATACGGTGTTAAAAGCGTCAGGTCTAACGGCAACGATGCCACTACCTAAACCTCTGCAAGATTTTAAAGTGACCTTCCAGAGCCCTCATATTGGTGCCGTTGATGTGAAAGCTCACCACTTGAGTCTTGGTCTAAAACTCCATGAAAACGATCGAGCGCAAGATCTTTACTCATTTGAAATGACAGAGATTGACCCCGGGGGAAAATTGGTTTCAAGCTTCCCTCAAATCATTGATAGGCTCCAAGCCGACCTCTCTCTTAAAGGGAAAGTGCGCGTGGATGTGCCTTTGGAAACAGCGTTAACCAATTGGTACGAGAGTGATGGGACTCTGGATGTTGGCACCCTTTCTGTTGCCTGGGGGGATTTGAAGGTTGATTTAAATGGTACATGCGCTTTGGATCAAGGCTTACAACCTCTAGCAGCCTTCTCGGCAGAAATTTATGGCCTTAATGAGATCCTCAAAAAATTAAGCGAGTTAGGCTTTATTCACGAAAATATATTGCCTCTCTTAAAGGCTTCTCTTAACTTTCTAAAAGAGAGCAAAAAAAGCGACCAAGGGCACAGCATTTACCACAAAGTTTCTGTCACATTACAAGATAATGATGTGGTTATTGGTTCTATTCCCGTGGTGAAATTCCCGCCTATCAATTGGTCAAAACTGGGGGACTAACACGATGTATCAAAAAGACAAAAAGGTTCATTTTTTTCCAGAGTCTTTCAGAGTTTTTATAAAGGCCCGCAGCTTAGAGTTGCTGGGGCTTTCCCTTTTAGCTTTGTCTGGATTTTTCTTTTTGTCTTTATTGACCTACGATCACAGCGACGCCTCTGTCAATGTGATTTCATCCCTCGAGCACTTTAAAAATGCTTTCGGTCGAAACGGCGCTTATATAGCTGACTTTTTCATGCAGTATATTGGGTGGGCTTCTTATATTATTCCCCTTTGCATTGCCTTTTGGGGATTCCTAACCTTGGCCCATTGCCCCCTAACAAAACCCTTCAAACGGTTGTGTGCCATGGGAATTGCGGCTTTATCTCTTTCTCTTGCCAGCGCAACCGTCACTGTCTTTATGCAATGGGGGACGCCTCAAGGTGTGCTCGCTTTAACCATTGCCGCAAAGCTCTTTTCTCTCCTTGAGAGTCTTGCCATGGCGCCTTTTATACTGGTTGTAGCTGGACTCTTTTTTGCAGGATGGGTGGCTTCATTTTTGTATGCAACGTCCCTGTCTCTTTCTCAATGGCAAGGCCTAGGCTTAACCATGACCACCGCCCTAAAAACATCCCTAAAAATTCTTGGGTGGATCTGGACAAAGTGGCACACCTACACCTCTCTTAAACCAAAGAAGCGGGAACCCAAAAGACAAGACGCAGAACTTGCCTATGACTCTTTAACGGATCAACCCATAACCCCTGATCCAAACGACTGTTTTGTTTTAAATGAAGAAGCTCCCCAAATAACGCAGCCCAAAAAAGCAACGTTGCGCAAGTCCTTTAAAAAACCTGTGCCCTTATCCCTTAGCGATGATGAAAGCTATACATTACCCTCTCTTGATTTACTGCAAGATTCAAGCGCAGAGCAAAAAACAACCCTAACAAAAGCTGAACTAGCCGAGAATATCGAGCGTTTAGCTCAAGTTCTCACAGATTATGGCGTGCAAGGGGAAATTGTTGGCGCTAAACCAGGGCCCGTTGTCACTCTTTATGAACTAGAACCCGCACCAGGCATTAAATCTTCTCGTATTATTGGTCTTGCCGATGATATCGCGCGCTCCATGCATGCTATTTCAGCCCGTATTGCTGTTGTGCCTGGGAAAAACCTTATTGGTATAGAACTTCCCAATGCGACTCGCCAAACAGTTTACCTACAAGATCTTCTCTCCTCAAAAGGCTTTGATGACAGTTCTGCAAAGCTCAATCTTGCCCTTGGGAAAAATATCAGTGGTGTTCCCATCTTAACGGATCTTGCCCGAATGCCTCATATGATTGTGGCAGGAACCACTGGATCTGGTAAATCCGTTGGTATTAACGCCATGATTTTGTCATTACTCTATCGTCATTCTCCTGAAACTTGTCGTTTAATTTTGATTGATCCCAAGATGCTTGAGTTCTCAATGTATAATGACATTCCTCACCTTTTAACCCCCGTTGTAACGGAGCCTAACAAAGCTGTTTTTGCCCTCAAATGGGCTGTACGAGAAATGGAAAATAGATATCGCGGAATGTCCCACTTAGGTGTTCGTAACATTGAAAATTACAACGCAGCCCTCAAACAAGCAACAGCCGAGGGACGTGAAATTACTAGAACCGTTCAAACGGGATTTGATCCAGAAACAGGGCAACCGACCTTTGAAGAACAACCCATTAACATGAAGCCCCTTCCTTATATTGTTGTGATTGTGGACGAAATGGCAGATCTGATGATGGTTGCTGGCAAGGACATTGAATCCGCTGTTCAGCGCCTCGCACAAATGGCCCGTGCTGCAGGTATTCATGTGATCATGGCAACACAACGTCCCTCCGTTGATGTGATCACAGGAACTATTAAAGCAAACTTCCCAACGCGTATTAGCTTTCAAGTCACCTCAAAATTCGATAGCCGAACTATTTTAGGCGAACAAGGAGCCGAGCAATTGCTGGGTCGAGGCGATATGCTCTTTATGGAGGCCGGTGGCCGCATTCAGCGTATCCATGGGCCTTTCGTTAGCGATGAAGAAGTTGAGCGCATCGTCACCTTTCTAAAAAGCCAAGGCGCGCCTGATTATGTGAGTAATGTATGTGACGAATCCAGTGATCTTGGCATGGAAGCCCTTGGCGGAAATTCAGGAGACGGGGGCGATGACCTTTATATGAAGGCTGTTGCCATTGTGAGACAGGAACGCAAAGCGTCAACAAGCTTTATCCAAAGACGTTTGCAAATTGGCTATAACCGCGCGGCTCGTATCATTGAACAAATGGAAGCTGCAAACATTGTGACCCCTGCAAATCATGTCGGGAAACGAGAAATTATTATTGATGAAGCTGGATAAAAAATGATGTGCACTCTATTAAGACTCTTAATTTTTGTGGGATTTTGCGCCCAAAGCCTAACCAGTGCGCAAGCAGGAAGTGACGTCAAACTCTCCCATGTTGAATCTTATTTAAACACTCTAAAGACCCTTCAAGCGACTTTTAAGCAATGGGATCAAAATGGCGCCTTAACAACGGGAATTTTGTACCTTAAACGACCAGGACATATTCGCATGACCTATGATAAGCCCTCCAAACTGGTTATCCTAGCCGATGGAGAAACTCTCTTTTTCATTGATCGTGCGACTAAAGATCTTTCCTACTCTCCCATTGGGCAGTCTCCAGCGTCCTTCCTGTTGGATCCCCACATTGAATTTCAAAGGAATTTTAAGATTAAAAGCTTCAAGGTGGACGGTAATAAAATTCTCCTCACCATCAGCAAAAAGGGCAATGAAGACTTAGGAGCTCTCACCCTTGTTTTCCGAAAATCCCCGTCTTTGCAATTGATTCAATGGGTTATCCTGGACCCTCAGCACAAAAAAACCATTGTGAATCTTGAGAAAATCACCTCGGGGCATGACTTAGCCACAACCCTGTTTGATCCCTCTGTTTTCTTGGAAAAGTAAACAAGGAGAGGAAATTTTCAGCTCCTCCGCTCAACCTCTTCATGTTTACTCTTTCTCTGTAAAAGCTACCCATCATCTTTACTAGCGCCTAGACTGAATCTTTATCAAAAAATCTAAACTTCACTTCATCCCATTGACAAAAAAATATTGACATTTATAAAAACAATAACAATATGGAACAATAATAGTTTTAAATAACAAACAAAGGATATCAACTATGACTGTTTTAAGACACACGTTTTCTTTTCTTTTGCCATGGGAGAAGGAGATAATGATTTCTTAATTCATGTGACCCTTGAAGAGGCCCGTCGCCATCTTCGTATTGAAAACTTTAATCCTATTCAAGCGATTCAAAACTATCGCACAATTTTTTCAAACGACTCTCGAAGTGATGAGGACCTAGTCCATAAAATGGTTCCTTACATTTTGACGAACTATGGCTATTAAAGATTTAAGGCGTTCATAAAAAAAGCAAGGGACTTTTAAAAAATCCCTTGCTAAAGCAGGCTGTTTTTGGTTAATAGAAGATGTATATACCAGTCACTTTTTATATTATGCGGTCGTGGCGGAATTGGTAGACGCGCAGCGTTGAGGTCGCTGTGGGGGCAACCCTGTGGAAGTTCGAGTCTTCTCGACCGCACCATTTTAAGAGTAGTCCTTTATTATCTCTCTTTGAGTACTTATATAATCGCTTCAATAAAGTCCCAGACGTCGTTCTTGCGTTCGTCACCTGTAAAAATAGGCCTCCTCACTGACGCCTAGATTAGAGCCTTATTGAACCGACTATAAACACATAACGAGGCAGAAGATAGCTCTTAGAAATTTTACACTGTTTGAAAAATTTCTATTGAAATTTCCCAAGGACCATGGTAATAAATATCATACCAATCGCCGGTTTAGCTCAGTTGGTAGAGCAACTGATTTGTAATCAGTAGGTCGGGAGTTCGAGTCTCTCAACCGGCACCACTTAAAAATTCCTTACACAGCCTCATAAAACCTTACCACCAAACACTTTCAAGCTTTTCACCCCTAAGATTTCATACAGAATTTCGATCTTTTTCAATCCATCAAAATCTACAGAAATATCCCTGGATTCCGTTCAATTGCCGACAATATGGTGACATTTTTTTGGCGACTTTTATAGACAGGTCTAGGGTTCATCACTCAAACTAAGCTTATAATCACACCTAGAAAGGCTACCCCATGCCCAAACTCACCAAAAGAATTATTGAAGGTATCACTCCCGATCCTCATAACCCCCTAAAGATCTGAGATACAGAAATAAAAAGGCATAGACTTGTTTCAACATAAGCTAGAGGGACAATAATTTAATCCCTACAGAGGATCTGTACCGTCTTCTAAAATAGTGAGATATGATCTGTATACATAGGTCTTATAGGATTCCTCAGTGAACTTTTCTTATATAGCGGCCTGCTTTTCTTTTCATAAACAACCTTTTTAAGTAAACCTTACTAAGAAATCATAGCACTACATCCTTTCTTAGTGAGATCCCTTAAGAAAGGATATATAAAGGCTGGAAAAAATAGCCATACCCATTCACCTCTTCGTCATGAGAGATCTGCCTCCTGGTACTCAAAGACCCGAAGGGCGGCGCGTAGCTGTCAAATGATGCAAATCCAAAAGTTCCACAAGGACCTCCTTGCACAAAAAGGCGCAAAGGTTTTTAATGGGACAAATGGTGAATGAGAGAGAAGAAATTTCAAATGACAGAATCAAAGAACATTGAGTTCTATCAAGATGAAGACGGAAAGCTAAAACTCAACGTACAGGTTGAAGAAGAAACGGTATGGCTTTCTCAAGGTCAAATGGTTGACTTATTTAAACGAGACAAAAGAACTATATCACACCATATAAGCTCCATTTATAAAGAGGAAGAGTTAGAAAAACACCCAACTGTCCGAAAATATAGGACAGTTCAAAAGGAAGGCAGCCGTTCAGTTGAGCGTGAGCAAGATTTCTATAATTTAGATGTGATAATTTCTGTGGGGTATCGAGTGAAATCTAAGCGTGGGACCCAATTTCGAAAATGGGCTTCAGGGATTTTAAAAGATCACCTAATCAAGGGATACACTCTTAATGAAAAGAAACTAAAACAACAAGGGAAAGATTTCCAAGAAATAGCCTCATTAGCAGGAAAGACCTTTGAGAAACATGATCTGGGTTCACCAGAAGCCATCGAGATGTTCTCAATTATTAAGAAATATGCAGGTAGCTTCACTCTTTTGCAAAAATACGATGAGGACGGATTAAAAGAACCACTAGGCAACAAACCATCACAGGAACTCACCATTGAGGTAGCAAGGGAGCTCATCGCCGACTTAAAACAAAACCTCATAAAAAAGGGGGAAGCCACTCCCCTCTTTGGCAACGAAAAAGATAACTCCTTCGAAGCTTTAATCGGTAATATTGAACAAACCTTTGGCGGACAATACCTCTATGAAACCATAGAGAAAAAAGCCGCGCACCTATTATATTTCATGGTTAAAGACCACCCTTTTACCGATGGAAACAAACGATCTGCTGCTTATATATTTCTGGCATATCTCGCTAAGAATGAACTTTTATATAAGGGTGGCTCATCGTCAATCAATGAATCAGGTCTTGTAGCTATCACCCTCCTCATCGCAGAAAGCGATCCAAAGCAAAAAGAGCTTATGGTTAAATTGGTACAGAATCTTCTTTAAAAAAGATTCACGAAGACATTTCTAAATTTCTTTGACACTTTTTACATTTCAGAGCCCCTAAACATTCAGGGGTAAATCCCTTTCGAAATAGTGTAGTTAAAAAGGAGAATAATACATTTTACATTGACCCAAAGGTCTAAAAAGGTGCAAGGTTCTTTTTAATGCCCCCTAGGGTTTATGACCTCAACTTGGAAAATATTTTAAATTATGCTTAATAGTGAACCTGAAACAAATCTCTCGATGATTCTTGAAAAAATGCAATCTCATCCTTTGAATATCGATAGGGCGGGGAAAAGCCCTTGGGAGTCTTTTATTTTTAAAAGAATTGTTCAGCTCTCAGGGGATATTTGTCTTCTGGATGACAAGCAATCTGCGGCCTCCATCCCGATGATTTTCCGTGCTATTTTTGAAGCGCAGGTTGACCTGTTCCTGATCCTTGAGGATAAAAACTACTGTAAATTACTTGACTATCAAGAGCTAAAGCAAAAATTGAAAATTCAGACTGACGCTGATTTATTGGCGTATGGGATAGAGAAGGTTCAGGGGTCTCAGCTGAAAAAAGATAAAATAAGAGTGAGAGACTTAGAGGAGAATGATCCTGAATACGTCAAAGGGTTTAATTTTCAACGGAAATTAGAAATTGCTTTCGATGGAGCAGAAGAAACTTGGGAGGAACTCTATGTGATCTATAGAGTGATGGCTAACTATGTTCATGGCATGGCCTATAACCAAAAGGAACTCATTAAAATGAATAAAAAGTGCATGGGTTTCTTGGTTGTGCTCTTAGAATCAACGCTGGAACGCGTGACGCCTGAATAAACCGAATTATTTTATGACTGAGTTTACCCACAAAATTAACGATCAAAATATAAGTGTCCGCCTTTGCCTAAACAAGAGGTCAAAACGGATGAGCTTGCGGTTTGATTCTATTAAAAACGTTTTAAACCTAACAGCTCCGCCACGCACTTCTCAAAAACAGATACTGGGATTTCTGGAAAGCACAGAAGGCTGGATTTTAAAACAACTCTCAAAAGCGATAACGTCTGTACCTTTTGAGGAAAGCGCTGTTATTTCTGTGCTTGATCAAGATTACAAAATTAAGCATGAAAGTCTCTACGGTCGGCTGGATGTCAAAATGCAGGATGGCTCTATTGTGGTGCATGGACCTGAAGAACGCATCAATATGATGGTTACTATTTTTCTCAAGCGCCACGCAAAGAGTATGCTCGAAGAATATTGTGAGCAATATGCTACCACCATCGGTATGGAAGTGAATAAAATTACCATACGAGATACAAAGTCCAGATGGGGAAGCTGTTCCGAGGAAGGTAATATCTCCCTTTGCTGGCGTCTCTTGCTAGCTCCAAAATCTGTTGCAGAATATGTGTGCGCTCATGAAGTGGCACATCTAAAGGAAATGAACCACAGCCCAGATTTTTGGAAAATTGTTGAAGATCTCCACCCACACTACAAAGACTCAAAGGCCTGGTTAAAGAAAAATGGGCGAGAGCTCTTCAAATATGGCTTAGGACATTAAGTGGGAACTGTAAAGAAAATCATTAATCATTTGCGAAACGTATCATTTTTTGATACAAATAAAGAATAAATATGAAAAATTACAGAAATAATTAGATTGATGTGGCTTTTGTTAAGCCTTCAAATTTATCTCCAAGTATGGCTTAGCGCCTTAGACGCTTACAAATCATTTTTCAAGATTTGTTATCAATTTTCACAAAAAACACCGATTTGTTACTATTTTTCATGACTTGTTATCGTTTTTCAGGAAAAGTAAAAGTCAAAAGTTTTTTTTCAGAAAAAAAATGATATTTCGGGAATGTCATGAGCCAAGGTATAGTTGATTAGATTTTCATTTACGCGAGGCGCCAGCGACGACGACTATATTTCATAGTTTAGGAGTGCAGGAACAAAGCGTAAATGGAAAGATAATTAGCTATAAGTGACCCACCCCTGCGCCAGTTAGTTATACTGAACTTTGAAATTTAATAAGCCTTTAAGAAAAAAATGAAGCGGTCACTGAATTATTTGGCCTCCCCTATTCTTTCACTTTCATTCCTTCTAAAAAATTGTGTATAAAAGAATGAATAAAATGAAACACATATAAGCATATGATAGATATTTCCCTTAAAGAGATTAAAGCCATAACAACGCCAGCTGAATATAAGCGCGGGATGGACTATTACAACCGCGGGCTTGTTGTAGACTGGGAATTTGATAAAGATGAACACACTGTTTTTTCAACGGTTCAAGGGACAAAACCCTATATACAAGAAATAGATTTTTATGAAGATGAAATTGAGGGCTTATGCTCCTGCCCCATGTCTTATAACTGCAAACATGTTGCAGCCGTGTTAATTGCCGCTCATTATGACAAGGCAAGCAATCAAAATGCTTCCACGCTTACCCCCTCCCTTAGTCACTCATCAATCGATTGGTTACAAACCATAGAACGTAGCTTCTTCAGTGGAGAAAAAAAACAAAAGCCTCCCGAAAAAAAGCTCCTCTATATTCTTAAAAAAGACGATAAGAATGCTATGACTGTCCAACCTTATGGTGCGCAGTTTAAAAAAGATGGTTCTTTAAGTAAGAGTTCAAATAAGTATAATGTTGACGCCTTTCTCAAAACCCATACAAAACAAGCGTCTTTTTTATCTTTTGAAGATGTTGGCCTCTTAACCAGTATTTCAAAACTTCCCCATGATCACGTGGAAAACTATTCTTTAGAGCATGCCATCCCAAAAGACCTTCTCGAAAAAATCATCCAAACAGAGCGTTGCCATTGGAACGCCTATGATGGCCCCCTCATTTCCCTCGGAGACCCAAAGACAAGCTCACTTTCCTGGACCGTTCTTCAAGATGGCTCTCAAAAATTGACCTGTGAAACTTTGGGAGAGAACGAAGAGACATTTATTGATACTGCTCCTAAATATATTAATACGAAAACAGGTGTGTGTGGGGCGTTAGATTTGGGCCTTCCTGAAAAGCTTGCTTTTGCTCTTTTAAAAGCACCGACGTTAAATCCCCTGGAAGCAGATAAGGTCAAGGAAAAATTAGCGCAATATTCTCAATCTATGCCAACGCCCGCCCCTATTCCCCTGCCTCAGAAAACCGAAATTATTGAAGCTCAAAACATCAAGCCGATCCCTCACTTAACCCTTTATGGGGAAAATTTCATAAGAGGGTCTTATTATTACGCCCAAGACAAAACCGGAGAAATTACAGGCTGCGCAAATCTTTCTTTTCTTTACCTTGGAGTGCCTGTGGGAAGAATAGAGCATGACTCTCGCCCCACCTTAACAAGCTTTGATGAGGGAAAGGTCAAGGCGACCCAACGTAATTTCCAAGCTGAAAAAAAGCACCTTCTCCAATTGAAGCAAAAACACCTCTTTTCCCTAGAGCGTTACAAAGCAACCCATAATATCAAGGGACACCCTTGGAATAGTCCTATTTGGGATGATTTTATCGCCGGCTCTAAAAAACATGAACCAGGTTCAAAAGCTCTAACAAATGCTTGGGATGAATTTATGGTGAAAGATATCCCTGAGCTTCAGAAAAAAGGGTGGGAAATAACCATACTCGATTCCTTTCCCCATCAAATTTTAACGGCTGATGAGGGTTGGTACACAGATATAGAAGAAGGCAGTGGCATTGACTGGTTTAGCTTTGAGCTCGGTGTAAATGTGGAGGGAGAAAAAACAAATCTTCTGCCTATTTTACTGCAAGCGCTCCACGATCAAAACCATGCTTTTCATGATGAAAAAGCAAAGATTACGCCGGAAACCCTATGGCACTTTACCATGGCCGATGGCACAAAATTGGCGCTACCAGCGCAGCGTGTTCAAAAAATGATGTCTTTCTTGAATGGTATTTTTTCCTACAAGGAACTCAATAAAGACGGCGCTTTGATGTTTTCTGCTATGGAAGCAGCCCAAGCGCTTGATATGCAAGAGATTACCGAGCACTTAAACGAAGAGTGGCAAGGGAGTCAAAAGCTCCTTGAGCTTGGGCAGAAATTAAAAGACTTTAAGGGCATTGAACCCGTTTCTGTTCCGAAAACCGTCAAAGCGGATCTCCGCCCCTATCAACAAGAAGGCCTCAATTGGCTGCAATTTTTGCGTGACTACAACTTTTCTGGCATCCTAGCCGATGATATGGGCCTTGGAAAAACCTTACAGGCCCTCAGTCATATCGCCTCCATTAAAGCCAATGATGACAGAGCCAAACCTGTTTTGATTATCACACCTACCAGTGTGGCTTTTAACTGGCAAATGGAGGCTGAAAAATTCACGCCCTCCCTCAAGGTTCTTGTACTCCACGGCCCTGATCGAAAAGAAAACTTTGAAAAAGTTCCAGACCACGACATCGTCGTCACCACCTATCCGCTTATTTCCAGAGACGAAAAATTCTTCCTGGGGCAAGAATTCGACACCGTCATTCTGGACGAAGCTCAATACATCAAAAACGCGCAAACTAAGCTCAATAAAACCATTTGCCAGCTCAATGCTGATCACCGATTATCTCTCACAGGGACCCCCGTTGAAAATCATTTGAATGAGCTATGGGCGCAATTCAACTTTTTAATGCCCGGTTTCTTAGGCTCAAAAAAAGAGTTTAAAAAATCTTTCCGAGACCCCATCGAAAAGCATCAATCAACAGATATCCAAAAAGCTCTTGCCAGACGTGTCAAACCCTTTGTTTTGCGTCGAGATAAAAATCAAGTCATGGCGGAATTACCGCCAAAAACCGTGATTGTACGTAATATCGAACTTGATAAGGACCAAAGAGATTTGTACGAATCTATCCGCATCAGCATGCATAAAAAGGTCGCAGCTGCCATTGCCCAAAAGGGCCTTGCCAAAAGCCATATTACGGTTTTAGACGCCCTCCTTAAATTGCGTCAAACATGTTGTGACCCTAGTCTCTTAAAGATCAAAGCCGCGCAAGATATCAAAAAATCCGCCAAGCTCGAAACACTTCTTGATATGCTTGAAGAGATGATTGAAGAAGGCCGCAAGATTTTATTATTCTCACAATTCACCAGCATGATTAAAATCATTGAAGAACGCCTTGCGAAAAAAGGCATTAAACATGTAAAAATTACTGGCAGCACAAAAGACAGAAAACCCCCTGTGGAAGCTTTTCAAAAAGGAGATATCCCGCTCTTTATCATTAGCCTGAAGGCTGGTGGAACGGGGCTCAACTTAACGGCTGCGGATACCGTGATTCATTATGATCCCTGGTGGAATCCAGCTGTTGAAGAACAAGCAACGGACCGAGCGTATCGCATGGGACAAGATAAACCTGTGTTTGTTTATAAGCTCATTGCCTCGGGAACCGTTGAGGAAAAGATCCTTGAAATGCAGGACAAAAAGCGAGCTGTTGCAAAAAGTATCTTTGATGAAAATGCCGGAACCAATCATAAATTATCCGCCGATGACATCAATACACTCTTTGAGCCCCTGGGATAGCCTCTTCAATATTCTGACCTAGCTGCGCAAGCAGAGAGGCGCTTTAGAAGTCTTCAAACATGGCTTGGGGCATTGAATCCTTAACACAGAGCTATGACCGAAAGTTGTGTATGAGAGTTCAAGCGGCATCTCTCATGTCCTGATCATTGTTGATCGAGGCTATGCCATCCACGAATTTAACCCCGGTAATGACCTC
>Ga0209633_10003580_pt1 | contig 14303 bp, 8 predicted proteins | sample Cruoilmetagenom1_FD_187290 | JGI IMG/M metagenome (GOLD analysis project Ga0209633, IMG submission 187290) | Oil polluted marine microbial communities from Coal Oil Point, Santa Barbara, California, USA - Sample 1 (SPAdes) (version 2) | ecosystem: Environmental > Aquatic > Marine > Oil seeps ... | reverse complement strand
CCTGATTGTGAACAATCCCAGTATAATAGGGTAAACCAGTTGAAAGCTAACTCCTGAAAAATATACCATATTTGAGAATGCATTGAAAATTACAAATGTACACAGAAGGGAGATTCCAGTAACATAATACTTATTTGATTTCTTCAATAGTATGACATATAAAAAGATGAATGCTGCAAGTAATAAATACATCAAATAAATACCTGGCCAACCCAGCAATGAATAAGATCTCGCAAATACCGTTCCAACAGTCAGGAAACTTGCAATTTGCACAATTTCGGCTTGCTCAGCATGAATTATTTTAACTATTCGTTTTGAAATAAAGTCCGGGAGTAATTCAGTCGCCATAAAATCCTTTACTCTAATCTTCTCCGGACTATTTTCATTGATGTTGTTTTGCAGGTTTGCCAGCGGAGAAGAAATATAGATATAACTCCATAAGTATTCTTTAGGAATTTTTGAATTCACAAATTTATCTGTGGCTTTTGCACTTTTAAGAAAATAATCATTGGATGAACTTTTAACCAATCTGTAATTTCCAAGAACACCAAAGAAATAGAGCAGAACAACTGCAAGAAGAGCTATATAGGCGAATGCTTTAAGTTTTATCCTTTTAATGGACATCAAAAACACAATTAAGCAACTCAGTAGTGAGATTAGCAACATACCTCTGTTGTAAATCAGGATGGGAAACAGAAGTAATATGAAGAGATATATGAGATACCTTTTCTTTTTATATGAAATCAAAACATGAAAAACATACACTGTATAAAATGATGTGAATGTGGCTAATATGGGATGTAAGGTTGGAATTCCGAACTCTGTGTATTCGTATGCCGAATTACTAAAAACCAATAAAAGAGGAATTCCTTTATTATAAATGAATTCTAGAATCAACAGGAGATAGATGGCAAAAATTGTTCTTTTAATCCCCGAATTACTTTTGGGTTTGCTGTATTGAATGGTACTGTACTTATCAACTACTGCACCAAGAAAAAGAGAGATAATACAGGTGATGATGAAAAAAAGAAATAATGCAATACTCAGATTCGGATAAAGAGTCGACCATCCCAATTGATAGACCACAATTACGATTGTAAAGGTTATAACATACAGATAGAATGGATTCTTATATAATTGCATTATTTCGTGAGATATTCCCTGGTAAGTCTGGCATATTCTATCTTTCCGCTTCTGTATTGTTTCATAATCCTGAAGGCAAGCCTAAATTTATAAAGACAAATATCAAGTACACTGTTTCTGAAGAATTTTCTTTCACTGGCAAGAATGTTTTCATAACGTTCAAGTGAAACATCATCAAAAAAGGTATTTACAGATAGGCTGTGATGAATACAGGTATTTAGTAGCAATATGTCCTTCTTTCCTTTTCTGATCTCTCTAAAATACCAGTGATCAAGCATGTCCAGTGGATAAATAGGATTAAAACCACCCACAGATTTTATGAATGGTGTAGAGATAAAGGTACCCGAATTAATGCTTGTGACGCCTTGCCTGATAATCCCTGGTACAATTCGCTTTAAAGGCCGTGAAATACCACCTGGATAGATTATTGATGGTGAGAGGGGTGCATTATTGTTAGCCGAAAGAACCTGCGGAATGATGCATGCTATTCCGGTTTTCGAATACTCCTGGATAGCTATGAGGTAGGAATCCATGAAATCTGAACTGAATTCCGAATCCTGATCGAGAAGTAAAATCCAGTCTGCTCCCTGGCCCGTGGCAATTTGAATCCCCTTATTATAAGCCTTACCAATCCCCAGGTTTTTTGGATCATGTTGATATAAAATATCGAAATTACCATAGGCAAAACTATTAGCTGTATACTGTGACTCAGGTCCATTATCATGTACCAGCAGCGTCAGCCTTATTTTGGATTTCTTAAGGGCGGTATTTAATGAAATAACCGACTTTGACTCTTCAAGCTTGCAATGATAGAGAACGACTACACTCAGTACTGATTTCAGAGAAATTTCTTGCATATCAATAGAGTTCTATGAGTTGTCTATAGCGAATTCCTCATTGCCTATTTTGTCTTTGACTTTCTCCAGCAGATCATCACCGAGATTAAATAAGTGATTGTTTTCGCTGAGAATTTTATGAATCGCATATGCATCATCCCATTTTAAAGGCTCAGGCTTATATACCTGACCCAGTGCCTTCCATATATCCCATGCCTTTTCGTTCCTGGTAATATCATGAAATCGAGGCTCTTTGTTCCAATTAATACTGTCGATAACAAATGAGAAATCAATCAATTTCAGGGATAGACCATTCTTATCTGTTATAAAGATATTGTCTGGTCTTAAATCTCTGTGCACAACTTTCACATCTTGAATTCCTTCCAGGATCCTTATCAATTGATTTGCTAGTTCTGTTCGTTCCTGAGGTTTGATTTCACTTAGACTATTTTCTAAGTGATGATTAAGTGTGTTCCCGTGTATAAAATCTAAAACAATGAATTCATCTCTGCCGATCTGTCCCTGAATGTGGAGTTGGGGTATATGATTTTGTATAGAAGTTTGGTCCAATAATCTTATTGCGGTTTGCTCGTTTTGTAGAATCCCAAATTTTGAGTGAAGTGTTTTAATGAATACTCTTGATTCATTGAACTTGCCCGTAAAATAGCAAGCACCACCATGCCAATTTAAAAAATCATGAATCTTAATGTGTTTTACACCATAGTTTTTTCTTATGCCAAACCTGAATCTGAAATAGAATAAGCTGAGCCACTTAAAAGATAGAATAATCCGTTTAACGAAGTCTAAATCAATCTTCATTTATCTTCTTCTAATAAATTTTGCCAGGTTGAGTCTGAAATCTACGATCAATTGTCTTATGCTCCTCCTGATTGAGAAGCTTAACATAGTGGATGGCTTAATATTATTTTTATTAAAATATACAGATATATCTTTTGGAATAACATATCTGAATCCATGTTCCTTCATAAATTTATCCAGGTCCTGAAAGAGAACTCCACCGCTCTTAGAATTGGAATTTTCATGGTTCACCGGACTGGATTTCCTCAATAATTTTTCTTCATAGCTCTGTGACAGGAACGGTTTATGCAAAAGAGCGTGATATAACAAGGAGTAATAGTGATTCGATTCGTCAGGGATATAAAATGATTTGTCCATCAGAATCCTATTGTTCAAGATTGCTTCCTCCCAATTCTTGTCATAATATTCATCTCCAATATGCCTGAAATCAAAAAATACATCGCTGCCATTAATCTTTAACTTATAATGTACTCTGTGCTTTCGTTTATAAACTTTTGTTGCTCCTGATAAATATTGTATCAATCTGAGATTGTTAACCAGTAAATCAATATCTCCGTGTTCTCGTGAACTATAATTTTCCGGATAGTCTTCAAAGTTTCTGAGGACAACATAATCCAGGGACGAATTAAGAACATAAAAGAAGCTGGCTAATGAGCCATACCCACCTACACCGGTTACATTTCTTCGAATAGACATAATTTCATTATCCCAGGCAGTATGTGATTCCAAATAATCATGGATATTCTTGCCCAATAGTAGCGTTATGTCCTTATTGGTTTCTTTTTGAGAATCAGTTGCATGGATTTTATGTCCTCCGCCGGTGAGCGTTCTGAATTCTTGTTTGCGATCGAATATATTAGTATTGACTTTACGCATACCACCTGATGTAGATCGATCGGCATACACAGGCAAATTATCTTTAAATACAATGAGATAAAAGGAACCAATCCCACAATATTTCGCTTTGCCCTGGAACATACGTTTCATTCTAAATTGATTTAAATGAAACTGAGAATGGCTATAGAATTTTGTCAGATTATCAACATAACTCTCTTCATCCCAAAATATCTCATAAACACCCATGATCATGAATTGTGATTTCAGAGTATTCAAAATAAACTCGAAATGATTCTTTGCGGAGTGCCAGATGATTATAAGATGAAGTTCACTATTCATTTCTTGTTGTTTATCCATTATTAATGAGATTCACTATCCGCCTGTCTTTCTGATTGATAATTCTAAATCCCAGAATGAACCCCAGGTAAATAACCATATCTAAAAGCAAATCGAGTAAAAAGAAGTTTAAATGGAAAATTTTGTGTCTGAGAGCCAGGCAAAAAACTACAAGTAATATGAATATAAAGACACGTAAATTGACCTTTTGAAATAGAACTATTTTGTGTTTAAAAAAGGCAACCAATAGTTGATATACATTGGTGGTGATCAATGTGATTAAAACAGAAACTGCTACACCTATGATTCCATAGTACTTACCAAAGAAATATGCCAGAATAAGGCCAAGAATAAAACCCGTTATTCTTATTTTCATTTGATTATAGCTGTCTCCCAGGGCTAATAGATTTTGTCCGGTGAAACCGACACTCACATTGATGAAACCAGCCAGGGAAAGAATCTTCAGGGTCTGACTTCCGGGAATATATTCCATTCCATAGAAGTAGTATATAACGTCGTAGGAATAGTTGAATAAAAACCAGAAGGGCACAAAAGAGATCAGCATTAACCACTTTGAAATATAGGCGCTGACCTGACTGCCCATTTTATACTTTTTCTCCGTATAGTATTTTGATGCAATTGGGAGAAATAGAAACAGCAATGATGTAAGTATGAAGTTTAATACTGAACTGAGAGTGAATGCAGAAAAGTATATCCCTATCTGCGATTTTTCAACTATCTGTGCCAGTACCAGCTTATCAATATTGGTAGACAAGGCTATAACAACTGTTGTGAAGAATATTGGAAGAGAATACTTGTAATAATCATTTAAACCCAGGCCAGTATTGAAATTGAAGTTTCCAAATCCCCCCAGTTCCTTTTTTGTCAGCCGAATCACAAAATATAGATTTACCAGAAAAACGAGGTACTGCAATCCTGTATAAATCATGCATATATGAATAATTGTTATATCGAGCCAGGTTTTGGCCAGAAAAATGGATAGAAATAACAGGATTGGTTGAAGAATATCATTCACAGCAACCTTTGTTTTCGTCTGTTTATATGCACTGTAAATGCCAATGAAAAACTGGTTGAAAGAGAAGCCTAATATTGCAGCTACAATGATGATAAATATCTCTTTCGATTCAATATTAATCATATCCTGAACCGCAGATCTCGAAAAGATGAAGATTATGAAACCTGACATAAGTGATATTACTATGGAGGATATTAGCAATATCTTCTTCAGGTGATTTTGGTTTTCTTTGTATAGTACTACTGTTCTTACAATGGAAGAATGAAAGCCAAAATTCGCAAGGTTACTTAGTATTGTAAGTAAGGTGATTGAATATTTGTATAATCCGTATAAATCAGGAATTACGTGTATTGCAATTAGTCGGTCAGTTAATAATGCAAAAACCAGTTTCAGCGCGAATCCCAGTACTAATATTAGAGAATCCTTATATAAATTCACTGACATCGTTTTTGGTTTAAGCCTGAATAGTTAAATTATATCTTAATAATACGATAGTAATTGCTTTTCTGACGGTTCTTCAGCACAATGAAGTAAAATCCCTGTTCCAGTTCACTCATATCCATTTGTATTTTATTTGTATTGATATCTTCTTGCATAAGGATCTTTCCGGATACTGACTGAACTTCTAGAATATATTTATCTGTTGAAAGATGATCTAAACCTTCAATGGTTACATGATTTCTGCATGGATTTGGGTAAATTCTCACTTCATCTCTAAGCGGTCGGACTGAACTTGTATTTAATCGAATTGTAAAAGTGTCGATTATGCTTCCATCTGGTTTTATAATCCTCACAGACATTTCATCGTCTTCAATATCAATTTTTGCAAAATGAAAAGATTTTTCAGAGTAAATTAATCCCTCACTTGCATTATTTGGTTCATATAACGGGGCTCCACCTCCTCCCAGGGTCAGATGATGAGTGTTATTTATTTTATTTCGAGAGTAGAAGTGATTATGCCCGGCAAGTATCAGTAGAACGTTATACTTATCGCAAAGGGGTTGTATGAAACGCTGTACATCTTCATTGTCTGCATGACCTCCATCGCTGTATCCGGGTTCATGAAATGCAATTATCTTCCATTTCTTTTCAGATGTATTTAAGTCATCTACTAACCAGGAGTACTGTATTGAAGCTGTGTCATAAGGAAGGTATTGATCAATTACTGATATGTGAACGGGACCATAGTCAAAAGAATAGTAGAGACCTTCTTCCGGACTTTCATAGTTAAATCTAAAGTATTTAGTGTACACAGAAGCATCAGGGTCATAGAAATTTTCATGACTACCCCTAACTCCAGCATAAGCTACCATCGATTGAAGCTTCAGGTTACTGGAATACCATCTGTTAAAAAAATCATTCTGCCAGTCATCTTCAGAGCCGGTTGTTGTCCAGTCTCCGGTATGAAGGATAAATGATTGTGATAATGTGTCCAGAGAGATTTCGTTTAATATCCTGGATGCGATCGAATCAAAAATCTGAATTGCGGATCTTGAATCACCCAATGAATAGAAGCTTACTTTCCTTTCACTATTTGCGGGAGGACTTAAAAATGTGCCAGAAAGCTTCAATTCATTTCCTTCAATCAAATAGTAATATTTCACACCAGGAGTTAAATTATCAATAGAATGCGAGTGAATATGCTCAAGTGTATCAGATGAATTTTCAGTTGTAAGCCAACTATCAGAGTAATCACTCTGTGATCTTCCCCATTTAAGTGTACAGGTGGCAGTGCTTTTGAGTTGCCATGATAGCAATATTTCAGAGTCTATGTTTTGATATGTCAGATAGGGCCCTTTTATCAGGATGCCTGGATCATACTCTATTGCTCCTATATCTATTTCGTTGCCAAAAATCTCCTTCGATGATTTGAAAATTGTATCATTTTCTATTGCATAGAAAGCAATCCCTGCATCTATGCAAGGACTGCAAAAACCCAGGGAAAAAGAGCTGTCAATTATTGGATCTTCGAATATCGCCGAGCTACTATCAATGTTGCAATTAATAAGATCATTTCCATTTTGCCAGAGATTTGTATACTGAACCCTTGAGTTTCCATCAATATTCTTTATACCTGCAACCTCATTGTATGAAATAATATTATTGAGTAAAATCATATTGTCACTTCCAGTCACACCATGATTATTATTTGTAATCGTATTGTTAGTCAGAATGATAAGTTCTTCGATGTCACTACCCTCGTAATTTTCAACAGTATTCATTAGAGCCATACTGCCTATTCCGGCCATGTGATTATCTGAGATCAGATTGTTGTCAATATATAGGATTCTGTTGGTAAGTACGTTATCCCCGATAATTTGAATGCCATCCTCGCCATTGTTGTAAATCTGATTTGAGATGATTTTGTATTCAACGCTTGGGCCCGAATATCTGTGAAACCTAATTTCAATACCGTCATCAGTATTATTTCTGAGAATATTGTTCTCAATTACAATACTTATTGTTGAATCCAGATCAATAGCATCGTCACTGTTCAGTTCAATAATATTGTTGAGACATAATCCTCCGCTGTTATTTTCGTAATCAAGTGCATCTATACAATTGTGAATATGATTCCTTATCAAATTAAATTTTGCAAATGACAGTATTCCATCATCTCCGTTTTGGATTGTTAGACCGGTTATGGTTGTTTGCTCACCTATTTCTCCATCAATCCTAATTACTGCAGAATGATTTTGACCATCTATTACAGTTTTTGAAATATAGCTTGTATCGCCGGTCAATAAATATTTGGATCCAAGAATTAATGTTTTATCACGTATCAGGAGATTTTCATAGTAAGTACCCTCACTGATGATAATAGTATCAAATGCATTTGAATTAAATATGGCAGATTGAATTGTTGAATAGTCGTTTGGTACCCGGACTATTTGTTGTGCTGACAAGAGGATTGAGAATTCTAGGAATATAAGCAGGAAAAGGTATTTCGTTAGCCCAGGGGTGATAGTGTTTATACTGATGAAATATTTGTGCGTCATGTCTGATATGTCCTTATTCAAGAAAACTCTTTTGTTTTTATCCTCTGGCTAATCTCCCTTGTCAAAACTCTTTTGTGGAATTTTGGGTTGATATAGATTATTTAAGCTTTTCAGAAATGTTAATTGACCAGGATCCCTGTTGGATACTATATGTTGAGAATGCTGCAGGTAGGCTTCTAATGTGTCCAGATCTTTTTTCTGAAGCTAATAATAACTGAAATCATTAATGCAAAACCAAGATAATACCAGATTAGCTTTTTAGCGTATTTAATGGTCCCATTATCCGGTTTTATTGGAATTGTAAAACCTTCTCTTATAGTAACAACCTCATGAAAAATGTTTAGGTCTCGTTCATATTCCAGTCTCAACCTGAGCAATCTAAACATATCATTATGATAGGTTTGTGCAATATTTTCCGAAGTGAAAACGATCTGACCCTCTTTCTGTCTTAACTGATCGGTGTTAGTGTAGTATTCTCTTTTTTGCAGGCTGTCGAGTTTTTCAATCTCATATTGTGTCTGATTTAATCGCTCTTCTAAATCTGATAGTCTTTGCTTGTTAACAGCGTCTAAATATGGATTCGATCCCAGATAATGTAACAGACCTTCTTCAATTTCATCCAGAATGCCAGGATCCTTTATTGCTGCACGAACTACAAATTCATTTTCCACCTTGATAATATTTGTATCAGAAAGATACCGCCCGTCTATATCAATACCATCATAAATACCATCATCTCCGATATCATAATACCAGAATGTCTCTAATCCTTTTATCTTGCTCGCATCTTCCGGATTCATATTAAGCTCACTGGCCAGGGCTACAGAATTGCCCTGGGTGGCATATTCCCCCAGTTTATTCAGGCTGGTCATGATAGGTTGATTATTCGTCGCATTAGATCTCATTACCAAATCGGTATTATAGTATGGTTCTGAGATATTATTCAAGACCAGCGCAGATGCAACAGTCAGAATTACTGCAATCAAAAAATAATACCACTTCCGCAGAAGAAATACCAGCACAGCTCCGATTAAATCGATTAGTCCAAGGACAGCCTTCTTAATGAACTCACCCAACTTTGCAAATAGGGTTAAAAGATCAATCTCGTCGTGATTTGAAGAATTCTGTTGTGAATTAGTGGGCATTTTGACAAAGTTTGAATTTGAATATACAATTCAAAAGTACTTAATAATTAAGGAGTACGAAAAGAGTTTTTCAACGGGGGGTTGATTTCACCTTGATCAGGTAAACAGGGATAATTGAAAGCGCTGAAGCCAGAGCCAGGGTAATCAGGATCAATAACAGGGTATTTATATTTCTGAGTAGCAATGCCATTGCGATAAATACCACATTAACTAACAAAATAATGGATGTTGCTTTTAAATGAGATCCGCTTAATTCAAGTAAGCGGTGATGGATGTGGGTCCGGTCCGCTTCAAAAGGAGATTGTCCCCGGAGAATACGCAAAATAAATACCCTGGCTGTATCGAAAATGGGTATAATAAGAACGCAGAGTAATATGGCGGGAGCAGATTGACTCTGGCTCAGGAATAAAGCATCGCTCTCAAAATTCAAAAACCTGATCGCAAATATGGCAAGGATCAGGCCAATCAGCATGGCCCCGGTGTCTCCCAGGAATATCTTATTTTTTTTGTTAAAAACATTGAAATAGAAAAATGCTATCAGGGAAGATGCAAGTATGAAACTCATGACAGAATAAGCCAGGTGGTTATCCAGCAGGAAAACAACTCCAAAGAAAAGTGAAGTTAAAATTCCAACACCTGATGCCAGGCCGTCAATACCATCAATCAGATTAAAACTGTTAATAAGTGCCAGAAACAAAATAAAGGTGACGATCAGGCTTACGGAGTATGATAAGTCTTCTATTCCAAAGAGACCATGGAGAGATGAAAGGTGAAAGTCACCCGGGACCAGAATAAACAGGCTGGCGATGGATTGGCCCAAAAATTTCTTGTAGGCAACCAGGGGAACAAGATCATCCTTCAATCCAACAAAGAAGATGATGATCATGGCGGCAATAATGTATTTCAACTCATGTGCAGTGGTTATTCCGGTAAATACTACAGATGACACAATTACCCCTGCAAAAATAGCAACTCCGCCCAGATTTGGAGTTGGGTTGAAATGAGAAGTCCGGCCATTGGGATTGGCCATCAGGTTCCTTGCAATAGATACCCTTACAATGGAAGGGATCGCGATAAATGTTACCAGGAAAGAAAACAGAATTGAGATACCAATCAGTACATAGGGTGGTAAGAAAACTTCATAAAACTCCGTATTAAAAATCATAGTGGTTGGCTTCCCTAAAATTGGCAAAGCTAAATTAGTAAATATTTCAACTCAATAATTATATTTTTTCAACTGATGTTGAGCCTTATTATTGTATCAGGATCACTGAATTTTCGTAAATTCGGTCTTTCTTATGCTTTATGATAAGCAGCTTATTACGGAATTGAAACACTCATGGATTTGCACTCAAAATATTTAAACTTTTTGACCTTCAGTTGTCTTTTAATCTTGTCTGTCGGTCTTTATGCTCAGAACAATATTCCCTATCAGTTTATTAGTCCAAGGCCGGCATCCCTCATGGTCTCTAATGAGACGAACATTATCTTAAGGCATGCCAGTGTTATCGATCCAGGCACATTGTCAAATGCCATCATGGAAGTTGAAGGATCCAAAAGCGGAGTCCATTCCGGGGAGCTGATCCTGTCTGACGACAATAAAACAATCGTATTCAATCCACACATTACCTTTGCCGCCAGCGAAGATGTCAGGGTTGTTTTAATGGAAGGGGTGAAAACCTTGTCAGGAGCTGCAATCCCGGAATATTCATTCTCTTTTAAAACTGCAGAGGCAGGCATCGTTCAAATACCTGATGGAAGCTTTTCAGATACTTCTCCTCTTACAGAACATAAGGATGTACTGAAAGGCGCTGCTGCCGATATCTGGCTTCCAGCCCCACCCATAACTATTGACTCCATCGATAATCCTTCTGATGGTTACATTTTTATGGCTACCTGGGATCGTAATATGCCTGCATTATATGGAAATTTTATTTTCATCCTGGATAAGAACGGAGCCATTGTCGACTCGGTACGAGTGGATGGGGCACCCTTTGATTTCCAGATTCAGCCCAATGGTCTTTTAACTTATGCCCATGGTGATTTTGCTGGCAGCGTTCCTCTTCCTGGTGAGCAGTTACAGCACATGGTACTTGATGAAAATCTGGCATTGCTTGATAGTTTTAAAATGAAAAATGGCTACAGCACAGATTTTCATGAATTCAAAATGCTAAGTAACGGACATGTGATGATGATGTCATATCATACCATTCGTTATGATATGAGCACAATTGTTGAGGGTGGGCAACCCGATGCCTCACTGGTTATTAATATTATACAGGAGCAAGACCTGGATAAGAATGTTGTATTTGAGTGGCGTAATATTGATTATATACCCATTACTGATAGTGATTTAGACTTAACTGCTTCCCGTATAAACTACGGAACCTTGAATGCTTTTGATGTGGACGATGATGGAAACATTCTTGCCTCATTTAGAAATCATAGCGAAATCATGAAAATAAGCAGGGAGACTGGAGAGCTGATATGGAGAATGGGAGGACCGCGTGGAGAGTTTACTTATGTGGGAGAGCATGAGGAGAACGCTCCCTACTATCATGCACGTCAGCACAATATTAGCAGGCGTTCAAATGGAAATATAACCCTCTTTGATAACGGAGAATTCCATCAACCCCCCTATTCACGTGCAGTCGAATATGAACTGGATGAAGTTAATAAAGAGGCAACTTTGGTTTCAGAGTGGAGATATCCTGACGGAAATATATTTTGTGTGACTGCAGGAAATGCTGAGCCTCTTTCAAACGGGGGGTGGTTTATAGGATATGGAGTTCCAAATCAGCAATTTGTTACACGTAATGCAGTTGAGGTTCATCCTGACGGATCGAAGGCTCTGGAATTGTCTTTACCAAAAGGTGTGCTGGCCTACCGGACCTACAAATTTCCATGGAAGGAAACGGTCAGCAAACCGAGTTTTACCCACTATGAAGTTAGAGAGGGGAATACCTATTCTTTCAATAATGAGACCATCACTACTGGTGTTGAAATTACCTATAGTGCTTTGAGTGCTGCGGATTACAACGAATCGACCATAACACGTATTCCTTATGGGCCTGTTGAACCTGAATTTATCGACAACATTATTTCCGTTAGTCCGGTTTCAATCACCTACGAGGTTTTTGCTATTAACGCTCAGAGCGCAGAATTTCATATGGACCTGGCAGTTTATCCTGAGATTAAGGATCCCTTACATACAGTTGTGTATCATCGGGAAAATCCCGGTCAGGGATTGTTTATTCCTTTGAGTACAACATATGATACTGTTAATAAGGAACTCATTGCTGTGTTGAGTAGCTCTGGTGAAATAGTATTTGGAGTGTCTGCAAATGATATGGACAGCAATGTTCCAATTCTATACCTGCCTTCAAATCAGCAGAAATCAGTTATACAGGATTCCATCACCCTTCGGTGGACTGGAAAAGGGATGTATGATTCCTTCAATCTTCAGGTATCAACAGATAGTACTTTCATGACTTTACTGCATGAAATAACTACAAATCTTTCTGATTTTGCATTGAAAGACCTGACAAACAATACAAGATATTTCTGGCGGGTTAATTCTGTATTGGGATCTCAGGTCAGCTCATGGTCAGAGCTATGGAGCTTTGAGCTTACAGATCCATTTATAAGTACCGTTTCACCTCTTGGAGGAGATGTTTGGGCCACGGGAGATACTGAGATAGTTAGATGGGAAACCAATGTTCTGGACCAGGTAAGAATTAGTTTATTTCAAAACCAGACTTTTGTTCTGGCCCTGGATACTCTGGATGGCAGTCAGCAGGCTTATGCATGGTATTTGCCGGAAGATGTGCAGACCGGAGAATCTTATAGTATTCAGGTAAGCAGTGAATCCAATTCAGCTGTTTTTGGAGTAAGCGGGGAGTTCACTATCGTGGATACCCTGACAGGCCTTGAAGAATTTGAGAACCCGGCCCTCCAGGGCAATAAGCTTGCTCAGAATTTCCCCAATCCCTTTTACCAGACAACCAGGATTTCCTATTCACTTCAAAAATCCGTAAAGGTAATGTTGAAAGTATATAATCTGATTGGAGAGGAGATCTATACTCTGGTCAACGAGTTTCAGGAAGCGGGTACCTATTCTACCGTTTTCGATGCCTGGAACCATCCTGGTGGTGTCTATTTCTACAGCCTGCAACTTGGAGATCAGTATGTGGAAACAAAAAAGATGATACTGGCCAGATGATCAGTGCTGTATAAGCACTACTCTTGAATCACTTATATTTCCATTGCTCAAATGCAGCATATATGCTCCACTGGCAAGTTTTTCAGTATCAAAGATAATTTCTTGAAGACCGGGATCTGGTCTTCCAAGGTAAATCGTTTCAATCAACTGGCCGGTAAGGGTGAATAACTGTAAATGAATATCAGAGGAAGATTCAGCTTCGAAGGAGATATTCAGTTCCTTATTTGCCGGATTGGGATAGCACTGGAGCTCAGCTTTTGAACGGATCTTTTCAGGAATTCCAGAAACTACTGTCTGTCTGAGGGTAATATTTTTTACTTCGAAATCTATATCAGAGCCTCCACCGTTGATCACAAAATTGGCAAGCAGATCGTTGGGCTGCTCCATGTTAAAGATATGCGCAATATGGGTGAGTTGTCCGGTGATGTAGCTATATCCATGCCTGCTGTAATTGATCCGGTCTGAGCCCGCACTTTCTAATTCAACATTAATAGTCCGACCGGCATCTGCCCTTGCATCCAGTTCCAGAATATACTCTTTCCCCTTCATCAATGGTATGTTTGACTGATAAAGCTTCACATCTGAGGCTGCGATCCCGGCATTCTCAATATTGAACAGGTAGGTGCTGTCACTAATTAATCCGGAAGAGGATGCATCCCGATGGTTTTCATGGGTCCAGAAATTATGGTCATCCGAAAAATCCCCGTTGATAATCAGGTTGTCCCCGGGTTCGTTCTTCCTGACGTAGACCTTTTCAAGCTTTGAAGGTGGGCTTTCCAAACCGGAAGTGTCCATTGCTGTCACCTCCAGGTAGAAGAAGGTTGAGGCTTTAAGATCACTCAGGTCGATCCAGGTCCGGGAGGTAGAATCGATCCATTCCAAAATCTCAGGACTTTCACCGCCATAAATATTGAAGTAATCCACACCCTG
>Ga0209633_10003578_pt1 | contig 14305 bp, 13 predicted proteins | sample Cruoilmetagenom1_FD_187290 | JGI IMG/M metagenome (GOLD analysis project Ga0209633, IMG submission 187290) | Oil polluted marine microbial communities from Coal Oil Point, Santa Barbara, California, USA - Sample 1 (SPAdes) (version 2) | ecosystem: Environmental > Aquatic > Marine > Oil seeps ... | reverse complement strand
GGGCACCCCCTTGCTCGAGGGCACCCCCCTGCTCGAGGGCCCCCCCCTGCTCGAGGGCCCCCCCCTGCTCGTCGCAAGCTCCTCGCGTCCCCCCGCCGATGCGTCGGGAGGACAGGAAGGGGGTCCTCTGTCGCCGCACATACCGTAGATTCCGGCGGAGGGGGACGAGACGCACCGAGCTCGATCCGCTGATCCTCTGAGGATCAGTCCTCGAGTTCGGCGATGACGTCGTCGGGGATGTCGAAGTTGGCGTGCACGGCCTGCACGTCGTCGAGATCTTCGAGCGCATCAACGAGGCGGAGCACCTTCGCTGCGTTCGCGACATTGAGAGGTACCGAGATCGCAGCGATCTGGGTGACGTCTCCCTGATCAACCGACACGCCGGCCTCCTCGAGGGCGGAGCGAACGCCGGCAAGATCTCCGGGTGGACACGTGACCTCCCATTGCTCGTCGGCTTCCTCGACGTCATCTGCTCCACCGTCGAGCGCTGCCAACATCACTGCATCCTCGTCGCCGGTGACGAGCAGGTAGCCCTTCTGCTCAAAGAGGTACGCGACGGATCCCGGTTCACCGAGGCTCCCACCGTTCTTCGTGAACGTCGAGCGAACCTCAGCAGCAGCACGATTGCGATTGTCGGTCAAGATGTGCACGTAAAGTGCGACTCCGCCGGGTGCGTACCCCTCGTACCAGAACTCTTCGTAGTCGACGCCATCGGCGTCACCGCTCCCTCGGGCGACAGCCCGCTCGATGTTGTCCCTGGGAACAGAGGCGTCCTTCGCCTTCTGGATCGCGGTCGCGAGGGAGGGGTTGCCATCTGGATCCGGCCCCCCGACTCTGGCTGCGGCCTCGATCCCTTTGATGAGCTTGGCGAACAGCTTCCCCCGCTTGGCGTCTTGACGCCCCTTGCGGTGTTTGATGTTTGCCCACTTCGAATGTCCGGACATCAGCGCTCCTCGGCAAGATCGATCAGCATGGCGTGAAGACGGTCGTCGTCCGTCAACTCGGGATGGAAAGACGCCGCAAGGATACGGTCCTGTCGCACCACAACGGCATGTACGCCACCGCCGCCGGGATCATCCACCGTCGCGAGGACCTCAACATTGGCGCCGACCTTGTCGATCCACGGCGCCCGAATGAAGACCGCCCTCATGGGATCGGCGAGACCGGTCACATGAAGATCAGCTTCGAACGATTCGACTTGACGACCGAACGCGTTTCGTTCCACAATCACATCGAGCACTCCGAGCTGAGGTTGGTCCACGCCCATCGTTCCCGATGCGAGGAAGATCATTCCTGCGCATGTCCCGAATACCGGCATTCCGTCAGCGACGCGATCCCGGATTGGGTCCATCAACCCGTAGATGGTCGCGAGTCGGCCGATCGTCGTCGATTCACCGCCGGGGATGATCAGGGCATCGACACGGGCGAGCTCGTCCGGCGTCCTGACTTCAACGCCTTCGCGTCCAAGGCGATCGACGGCAGCGAGGTGCTCCCTGAAATCGCCCTGGAGGGCAAGGGCGCCGACTCTCACTTCAGTCGCCCCGGTCCTGCATCCGTTCTTCTGCCGGCATCGTGTCGATGTTGATCCCGACCATCGCCTCACCGAGGCCGGAAGATACTTCGGCGATCTTCACCGGATCCTGATAGAACGTGGTTGCCTCGACGATTGCGCGGGCACGGATGCCTGGATCACCGGACTTGAAAACGCCAGATCCGACGAAGATCCCGTCGCAGCCGAGTTGCATCATCAACGCCGCGTCGGATGGAGTGGCGATACCGCCGGCAGCGAAATTCACCACGGGCAGCATTTCAGTCTGTGCGACTTCTTTGACGAGTTCGATGGGAGCTCTGAGCTCTTTCGCCGCATTCATGAGCTGGTCGGGTCCGAGCGTCGTGAGCCATGCGATCTGGCTGTTCATCAAACGCATGTGACGAACCGCTTCGACAACGTTGCCGGTTCCCGGTTCGCCCTTCGTCCGAATCATTGCTGCACCCTCACCGATCCGGCGGAGGGCCTCCCCCAGGTCCTTCGCCCCGTTGACGAACGGAACGGTGAACGAGCGCTTGTCGACATGGAACTCGTCGACCGGAGTCAGGACTTCAGACTCGTCGATGTAGTCGACGCCGAGAGACTCAAGGACGCGGGCCTCCACGAAGTGGCCAATGCGTGCCTTGGCCATCACCGGGATGGACACGGCGTTGATGATCTCCGTCACAAGCCCCGGGTCCGCCATACGGGCTACGCCCCCGAGGGCACGGATGTCGGCGGGTACACGTTCGAGGGCCATCACGGCGACAGCGCCGGCTTCCTCCGCGATCCTCGCCTGGTCGGCGTTCACGACGTCCATAATGACGCCGCCCTTCAGCATCTCGGCCAATCCGCGCTTCACGCGATCGGTGCCGTGCTCGGTCGAAGTGTCCACGGTGCTCTCCTCGGGTTCCTTACGGCTGAGTCTACCGATAGGTCACCCGATAGAACCGTTCGCTCGAGAGTGCTACCGGGCGGCGATCGCGTCCTCGTATGCAGCGATGTAGTCGGCCGCAACCGATGAACCGTCGAAGCGCTGCACCCGCTCGGCAGCAGCTGTTCCAAGCTGCGATGCCGCGGCAGGATCCAAGAGAAGCTCGATCATCTGACGGCCAAGTCCATCAGGGTCGCCGGGTTCCACCAGCCTGGCGGTCTCACCGGTCACGTGCTCGAATGCCGGGATCGCCGACGCCACGATCGCACACGCTGAAGCCATCGCTTCGGCCACGATGATGCCGAAGCTCTCACCGCCGAGGTTCGGAGCGCAGAACACCGACGCAAACCCGAGCTCGACCTGCTTCGTGTCGTCGCCAACCCAGCCATGAAACTCGACGCCATCGATGCGCTGTTCCCGCGACGCTCCGAGGACACTGAGTGTTGCATCGGGAATCGCTGCTCGCACGGCCGGCCATGCTTCGAGGAGGGTGGGTAGTCCCTTCCGTGCATCGTCTCGCCCTAGGAATGCCACTCTCCCTGGAATCTTCGGTCCCGTCATGTACCGATCCACGTCGATCCCGTTCGGGATGATCCGATAGTCGACCACACCATCGATCGAGCTTCCTGCCACCGGGCTCACCGCGGTGACGACCGCGGCATTCCTCACAACCAGGCGAACACCGCTCTTGCCGTAGCGGTAGAGACGCCGTGCCCAGTCCGGAGGATCGGCATGAAACGTCGCGACCTTCGCCGGACCATCGACCCTCAGGGCGGCAGGAGAAATAGTGGGCATCAGAGGTTCATGGACGTGGATGACGTCAACTCCAGAGAGGGCTGCGGTGAGTTGGCGGCCGACTCTCGGATCCAGACGGATCGGGGTCTGTGCCCGATTCGCAGGCACGACGGTGGTCGGGCCAAGGAGGATCGCGTCATCGGGTCCCTCAGTTCCCGGTCCCACGACCACCGCGTCATGACCTGCATCACGAAGCCATCCGGAGAGACGAATCACCTGGTCCTGAACCCCGCCCGGTCGGCCAAGATCGTATGGGGAGACGAGTCCGACTCTCATCCCTCGGCATCCTCCGCGATCCGGTCGGAGGGCCAATTGGCGGAGAACAGATGCCAGTCGGTGGGCTTCTGCCTGATCAGGCCTTCATAGGCCACGGCGAGCGCCTGGGTGCCCAGTCGAATACGTTCCGACCGATCATCGGCATCGGGCACCACCAACTCCGGTTGGCACGGGAAGTAGTGCCCGGCACCGTCGAACTGCGACCCGATCGGAAAGATCGCCGCTCCGGTCATCAGAGCCAGCGACACCGGTCCTGCGGGCATCGTGGTCTTCTCTCCGAAGAACTCGACCTCGATCCCGTTCCCAGTGACGTCACGATCGGCAACGAGGGCAACGACCTGTGCGTTCTTCAGAGCTCTCGCCAACGGCGTCGTGGTGGACCCTCTCCCCGCGACGATGATCTCGATGCCGTATGCGGCACGGGTCTTGACGAACCAGTCGGTTATACGTGGATTCGGTAGATCTTCAGCAACGGAGAGGACGTTCAGATCCAGGGACTCACCGAGCGCCCCTGCGATCTCCCAGTTCCCCATGTGCGGCACCGCGAAGATGATCCCCCGTCCTGCCTCTTTGGCCTTGAAGACGTCTTCGAGACCAGTAACGCGGGCCCCTCGGATGACCAGGTCTTTGCGCCTTGGACGGAACCAAAACACCTCTGCCCAGTAGCGCCCGTATGAGGCGAACATCTCGCGCCCGGCTGCGGTGATCTCATCATCACTCGGATCGGGACCCATGACTCGACGCATGTGCCGTCGGAGAAGACTCATTCTTCCACCCGCAACGTACGAAAGCCCCCTGCCTACACCACGCCCCGTGACCCTGACGGCCGGCGCGGGAAGAAGGCCGAAGAGACCGGAGAGCGCCCGGTAGAGCAGGTAGCCGGCGAGACCTTTCACCCTGGGAGCTGCTGCCAGGTCTTGCGCATCCGCTGCAACACTGTGAGACCGGTCAGAACGACGAAGATCCAGAGCATCGGCACGAGCACCGGGAGACCGAAGCCGGCCAGGATGACACCGCACAGGGCGAGCAGCATCCGTTCTGCACGTCCCATCCATCCTCCTCGCCCCTCTGCCCCCCAGGACTCCGCCTTCGCCCGAACGTACGGGACGAGCAGCGAGAACGCGAGAGCGACCAGGCAGAGGATCAGCTCCGTCGGGTCGAATCGGAGGTACACGCCGATGCCGACCCAGACGGCGATCTCGCCGAATCGATCGGACATCGTGTCGATGAAGGCACCCCGATCAGACGCTGTGCCCTTGAGCCTGGCGAGCGGACCGTCCAACGCATCGAGGAGGACGCCGAACCCCGCGACGATTCCACCTTGCCACAGCAGTCCGTTCGCGATCATGGCAGCACCGCCGATCGTGATGGCGAGTCCGAGGACCGTCACCATGGTCGGGCTCACGCCGATCTTCGCGAGGCCGCGGGCAATCGGCTGCAGAATCGGCGCAGCTTTCTTGCGTGCCTTGAGGTCGATCATCTAGGGCCTTTCGATAGGGGCGAAGGTACCACACGATTCGCCGCAGTCCACACTCGATAGACTGTCGGAACGATGTGACATCGACGGTCAGCCGATGCGCCGCTACGCGAAGGATGTGATGCCATGGTCGATAGTTACGCCCAACTGAGCCTTGACGGGACCGAGCACGACCTCCAGATCCACGAGCCCACGATCGGAAACAGAGGTCTCGACATCTCGAAGCTCCGTGGTACCACGGGTGACGTCACATATGACCCCGGTTTCGCGAACACCGCCGGGGCGAGGTCCACGATCACCTATATCGACGGCGGCGCAGGCATTCTGCAGCATCGCGGCTACGCCATCGAGGACCTTGCTGCGAACGCATCGTTCCTCGAAGTGGCCTACCTGCTGCTCTTCAAGAAGCTTCCGAATGAAGCCGAGCTCTCGGCGTGGGAAGACTCGGTGCGGAGTCACACTCTCATCAATGAGGAGATGAAGCGCTTCTTCGACGCCTTCCCGAGGAGTGCCCACCCGATGGCGATCCTGTCGTCGGCCACGACAGCGAGTTCAACCTTCTACGAGGAGTTTCTCGATCCGTCCGATGAGCAGTCGTTCCAGGAGAGCGCGCTTCGTCTCATGGCGAAGATGCCGACGATCGCCGCTTGGTCCTACAAGAAGTCAATCGGGATGCCGTACACGTATCCGAAGAACTCCCTCAGCTACGTCGAGAACTTCATCCACATGATGTTCCACATACCGGCCGTTGAAGAGTCCTTCATCGATCCGGCGATCTCCAAAGCGCTGAATGTGCTGCTCGTGCTCCATGCCGATCATGAACAGAACTGCTCGACGGCCACCGTACGCGGCGTCGGGTCAAGTCAGGCGAACCTGTTCGCCTCGGTCTCGGCCGGCATCGACGCTCTGTGGGGTCCACTCCACGGTGGCGCCAATCAGCGGGTGATCGAGATGCTGCAGAACATCGTTGACGATCCCGACGCCACGGCGAAATCCATGATCGCCCGCGCAAAGGATCCGAACGATCAGTTCCGGCTCATGGGATTCGGTCACCGGGTCTACAAGAACTACGACCCGCGAGCAAGGGTGCTCCGCGCCTATGCAGACGAAGTACTCGCAGCCGTTGGAATCACGGACCCGCTCTTCGACATCGCCAAGGAGCTTGAGCAAACCGCATTGGAAGACGATTACTTCATCGAGCGCAAGCTCTTCCCGAACGTCGACTTCTACAGCGGTCTCATCTTCAGGGCTCTGAACATCCCCACCAGGATGTTCACCGTGATGTTCGCCATCGGCCGGCTCCCCGGCTGGATGGCACAGTGGAAGGAGATGACGGAGGATCCGGACACCCGGATCATGCGTCCTCGCCAGATCTACATCGGCGACATCGACAAGCCATACGTACCGCTGAACGAGAGATAGACCGCCTTCGGCGGAGTACTGAGTACTGCGTAGGAGTTAGATCAGAGAAGGGGCCGGCCCAAATGACCGACCCCTTCTCTGATCTACTGCTCTACTGATCTACTCGTTCAGGGGCTGCCTTCGCCGAGCGAGTGCTCCACACGTGCAGCATCCAGGGTCGCTTCACCGCGACGACGGTGCCAGCGATCCCACACAACGAGCATCGAGGGCAGCACAAGCATTGCTGCGAGCAACGACAGCAGAATCGTGTACGCCGTGACGAGTCCGAACTGACGGAACGGAATCGTCGTCGACGTCATCAGGATTCCGAACCCGAAGATCGTGGTCATGGCAGATCCGGCGAGCGCACCGCCCGTATGCGTCAGCGTTGATTCGATCGCGTCGTTCTCGTTGTCGTTGCGGATCCGGTCTTCCTCGTAGCGATGCGTCACATGGACCATGTACGGTATTCCGATTCCAACTGCGAGCGCAGCAACCGTTGCGGTGATGGGACCGAATGGGATCCCGGCAGCCCACATGATCCCGAAAGACAGCAGGACGACGAGAACCACAGGCATTGTCGTGATCGCACCGAGCATCGGGCGACGAACCTCGTACCAGTAGTAGCCGACGAGCAGGATCAGCACGGCAATCAGCGTGTACATCAGAGATGAGAGTTGCGACGTCTGCAACGTATTGATGATGACTTCCGAGATGATGGCCGTTGATGTCGCCACAGTGCTCACGCCAGCGGATTCCATCGGGGCGAACGCAACCTCCAAATCATCCTGGAGTTGTCCCGCGGCCGCCTCGCCGGCTTGCGTCTGGATGATGAACAGCGCCGATGAGTAGGCACCGGCGTCGTCAACATAGATCACGGAAGCGGCCGCTGTCGGATCGGCAGCAAAAAGCGCTCCATAGAGAGCGTCGACATCCGCCGCGTCAGACACCTTCAGGCTCGTTGCGGTCATCCCGGCCGCACCGGCCGCCTGGGCCACCGTCGGGTCGAACGAGGGCGACTCCGGGTTCGCCAACTGGAGAACCAGCGCCACCGGAGATTCGGCAGCCGGGAATGCCCCGAACTGCACGACATTCTCCACAGACGCGAGATTCGTCGTCGAATCCACCATGCCGTTATACGCGGCCGGAGTCGCGACGTCTCCATCGAGTAACACCTGGGTCTCTTCGCCGAATCCTCCGCCGTACTCATCCAACAGCGTTTCAAAGGTCACGCGGTACGGCGATGTGACCGGCACGAAGTCGATGAAGCTGAAACTCGCCTCGAGCCGACTTGTGCCGAATGCACCGAGGACTCCAAGGACAAGCGCGACCACGAGTGTCGGGACGGCAGCATGCTTGGCCAGCCAGGCCGTCTTACCCGCAAGGCGCGGGAGCATCCGGGCGTCGCCGCCCCTGAGTGCGACGCGGTCGAGCGTGCCCCTGTGTTCGCCTCTGCTATCGAGCAAGAGACGTACGGCCGGGACGAACGTGAGCATGATGAAGAACGACGCGGTGATTCCGATCGCCGCAAGCACGCCGAACTCGCGAAGCGCCGGTATGTCATTGAGCAGATTGGTGAGGAATCCGATAGCCGTCGTGATCGTCGCGAGAACGAGAGCGACACCGACCGTCCGGATTGCCACGGTGACCGCCGTTGGGACCGGGTCACCTTCCGACACATCCTCGCGGTAGCGAGACGTGACGTGAATCGAGTAGTCCACACCAAGCCCAATCAGGAGGATTGGGAGTATCTGGCTCATCGGCCCGGCTTCCCCGTAGATGAAGTAGCCGAATCCGTTCATGATCGAGACCGCAAAGCCGATGCCGGCCATGGTGACCAGTGTGTCGGCGACCGTCCTGCGCAAGCGGCCGGTCGAGAATGACCAGACGGCCAACACGAGCGCAAACACCGAGAGTGCGCCGATCAAGAGCGTCGAGGTCTCCCAATCAGCCGCGCTGGCCGGGAAGATGTCGGGATAGGCCTTTGCGAGGCCCGGTAGCACGAGCATGACGATTGCGCCGAGCATCGCGGCGGTGCCGACCCCTGCGATGATCTTGTTCTTGCGCTTCTTCGGAAGGACGAGGAACACCGTGGTGAGGACCAACAAGATGATGAAGCCGGCGCTGGCGAACAGACGGCCGATCTCGCTCTGGAATTCGTCGGTCCCGCCAAAGATGATCTCCAGCGAGAACGCCTCTGCGGTGTAGCCATCCGACAACGCCAGGGCACCAATGGTTCTGGCAGTCTCGATCGACGCGTCGATGTAAGCCTGGTCTTCGAAGTCGGCCACCGAAAAGGAAAGCACCAGGCCACTCGGCGAAGAAACGGCCGCTCGGTCAGCGGTCGATGGGAGGAGCGCATCGACGAAACCCTGCTGTTCCACCGGCATCTGGCCATACGCCATCGCGTAGAGTGCCTTCACCTCTTCGTCGCTGGTCGGTGCGGGGGCTCCGAAATCGATCGCCTGCTCGACGGGACTCATGTAGGAGACGACCGGTGGCTGCTCGGGTGACATCACCAGGTACGGCCCCATCGGCCCCGTGACGATGGCTTCCCGGACTGCGGTCGATGAGGCGAGGCCATCGAGCGTCACAACATCGCCGCCGTCCGACGAGATGATGACCTGCATCACGCTCTGCGTCGTCTCGGCCCCGAACAGGTTCGTAATCGTCTCGGAGGCCGCGAGCTCCGGTGCGTCGGGAGCGAAGCTCTCGTTCTGGTCCTCCGAGGGCGTGAACTGACCGGAGAACGCGCCGAGGACGAGTGACACAACCACAGTGACAACGATGACCGCCCACGGCGCACGACGAACAACCCAGGCAAGTGCATTCACAAAACTCGTCACTGTCTCATTTCCTTTGTTTGCAGAACGGCGACCGGAACGGTCACCGGCGATCAGACCTATCGAGGCGGAGCGCAGCGTTCAGCGAGGTCGGCGACGACGTCGTCGAGCGGCAGCCCGCGTTGCTCCCCAGTATCTTCGCGGAGCCGCAGCCCTACCGTGCGATCTTCTACATCGCGATCGCCCACGACGAGGATCGCCGGGTGCTTCTGCGTGATCGCCCTTCTGATCTTCTCGCCGACGGTCTCGTCGGCCGTATCCACCTCGACGCGAACTCCGGATTCCTTCAATTCGGCAGCCACGTCGAACGCATAGTCCTCATGGCGGTCTGCAACCGGGACGATCGTTGCCTGCACAGGAGAGAGCCAAGCCGGCAAGGCGCCGGCGTAGTGCTCGATGAGCACAGCTACGAATCGCTCCACGGAACCGAGGAGTGCCCGGTGAATCATGACGGGACGTTCCCGAACGTTTTCAGATGATGTGTAGGTGAGTTTGAAGTTCTCCGGCTGAGCGAAATCGAGTTGGATCGTCGAGAGCTGCCAGCGCCTTCCGATCGCATCTTTGACGTGAATGTCGATCTTCGGTCCGTAGAACGACCCCTCGCCGTGGGCCATTTGATAGGGCAACCCGGCTGTCTCGAGTGCCTTGGCCAGTGACACCTCTGCCACGTCCCAGAGTTCGTCGGAACCGATCGACTTCTCCGGATCCCTGGTGGAGAGGTCGGCTTCGAACTCGTCGAATCCGAAATCCCGGAGCACCATCAGAACGAAGTCGAGCAGACTTTGGAGTTCGCCAGGCATCTGATCAAACGTCGTGAAGATGTGGCTGTCGTCCTGGGTGAATCCGCGTGCCCGCAAGAGACCGTGGACGACGCCTGACCGCTCATAGCGATAGACGGTCCCCAACTCGAAGAGACGTAGCGGCAGCTCCCGATAACTCCTGCTCCTCGACTTGTAGATGAGGATGTGGAACGGGCAATTCATGGGCTTCACGAAGTACTGCTGACCACCATCGAGCTCCATGGCCGGGTACATACCCTCGGCGTAGAACTGGAGATGGCCGCTGGTCTCCCACAGGTCTGCCTTGGCGACGTGCGGCGACACGACGTACTCGTAGCCGTTCGCGAGGTGTGTTCTCCTGCTGTAGTCCTCGATCTCCTTGCGGAGCAGCCCACCCTTTGGATGCCACACGGCAAGGCCGCTGCCGAGATCCGATGGGAACGAATACAGATCGAGTTCGGTGCCGAGCTTGCGATGGTCGCGCTTCTCGGCTTCCTCAAGCCTGTTCAGGTATTTACGAAGCGCCTTGCGGTCTTCCCACGCAGTGCCGTAGATGCGTTGAAGCTGCGGCTTGTTTTCGTCACCCCGCCAGTAGGCGCCGGCCGAACGCATCAGCTTTACAGCTTTGAGGCGGCCGGTTGAGGGCACGTGCGGGCCACGGCACAGATCGATGAACGCGTCGTTCCGATAGATCGAGACCTCGCTGGCCCCCGCACCTTCTGCCTCGTCGACGCCACGGATGATCTCCGACTTGAACGGATGGTCTGAAAATACGTCGAGAGCATCATCGATCGAGAGCGTCTCGCGAACGAAGGATTGGTCGATCTCGATGATCTCGTTCATCCGGGCCTCGATGCGTTCGAGATCGTCGGGGGTGAAGGGACGACCGATGTCGAAGTCGTAGTAGAAACCGTCGGTGATCGGTGGCCCGATCGCGTATGTTGCTCCCGGATAGAGGTCGAGCACCGCTTGTGCCATCACGTGTGCGGCCGAGTGTCGCAGGACGTGTCGACCCTCCTCGGTGTTCTCCGTGACGATGGACAGCGCACCGTCATGATCGATTGGTCGGTCCAGGTCGAGCGTCTCACCGTCCAAAGTGACGGCCACCGCCGCACGTGCTAGTCCGGCGCCGATAGACGAGGCCACATCGAGACCGGTGGCGCCATCCTCATAGGACCGAACAGAACCGTCGGGAAGGGTGAGTTGGATTGACATGAAGATCACTCGCTGATGTCGGGGGCGCCAAGGCTACATCCTTCCCAATCTGATGCCACACATGCGACAATGCCCCCAGCAAACCAGAGGGAGACATCATGGATGCCTACGCACTCGCAGAGCGTATCGCTGCAGGGGATCGGTTCCAGGATCTCACGCGCCCGACGAAGTCGCTCGCCAAGAACTCCCACTATCGCATCTGGCGGGATGACGCGACTGTTCTTCTCAAGGTCTATGGCACACCGGCGCGTGAACGCCGCGAGTCCCATGCGATCACAGCTCTTCGCGGCCTCGAGTGTGTCCCGATCCGGCTTGATGGGAGCAGTGAAGAGGAACCGGCCTGGGCACTTTTCAAGGATCCGGGCCATTGGAGCCTTGCGTCACTCCCCGGCAACGCCGAAGCCGCCAGGAACGCTGGAGCAGTCCTTCGATCGGTTCACGAATCCGATCCGAGCACTCTCACGAATCTGACTCGGGGGATCGATAGCGAGTGGATCCAGGTGGATTTCGCCTCCACCGTTCGCCGCCTTTCCCGGTACCGCGGACGGGTCGGCATCGATTCCGACCTGTACGAGGGCATTGCCGCCGTCACACCGCCGAAGGCATCCGAACCCCGCGCCGCTCACACCGACCCGACACCGGAGCACTTCGTTCTCGACGAATCCGGCAGGGTGACCCTCGTTGACTGGGAATGGGCGACCCTCGCACCGCCCGAGTGGGACCTGTCGAAGGCAGCGTGGCTTCTCCGTGCGCGCTCCGGTTCGGAGGCAGCTACGGCTCTGCAGGAGGGCTACGGAGAGGTGCTCGATCCGGTCGAGATGAGTCGCTGGATCATCTACCACGCCGCCATGCTCCTCATCTTTGTGGCCGAGCAGCGCATGTCGGATGCGGGCGCCGACTCCTACGCGGATACCGTGGCCGAGATTCTGCGGGTCCTGGAGGTCGCCGCGTCCTGATCGACAGAGGTCTTCACGGTTGGAAATACCGGGAGATTTCGCGCTCTCATCTTATGATCTGGTAGTCGTAGGAGCCAGGAGATTCAGATGTTGGAGATTGCAATCGCGTCGGTGTTCATTGCTGTTGCCTTCGTTGCCGTCGGAACAACGTCCCGACCGGTGATGTCGGCAAGCGTTACGGAGATTCTGCCGGTCTCCGGAACGGAGGAGGCATTAACCGACCTCCCCTGCCCGTGGTGTCTGGCACAGACCCGCGAGGAAGACCCGAACTGCCCGGCGTGCGGACAACCGTTCGGATAAGGGCTGCCGGTCTCGCCCCTTTGGGGTAGGCCCGCTCCATCTGTCCGGACACGCGTCGTGATTCAGTCGACGGAAGTCCCCGCGGTACGTCGTATCCTCTGCCCATGAGTTCGGTAGGACTGGTACTCGGTGGTGGTGGCATCACAGGCGCGTCGTATCACTTCGGCACGCTGTTCGCGCTGCAGATGGCGACCGGCTGGGATCCTGCGGACGCAGACGTGATCGTCGGAACCTCGGCCGGATCGTTCATCGCCGCGATGGTTCGTGGAGGTGCGCTGAATCTCGAAACCATGGTCGGCAACTCCCGGCAGGACGATGATGTCGTCGACTGGCTGTCGAACAATCTCTACCGACGGATCAAGCCCCGTGGACTCATTCGCTGGGTCCGTCGGGGAATCGTCCCGAGCATCACACGTCCCGGTCTTGGTGTTGCGTTGGGCAGCCCCGGCGTCTACTCGACCGACGCCATGGTGGGATGGGTCGAGAATAGTCTTGGAGATCTTGCCGACGAATGGCCCGACCGTCCAACGGTCCTTGTTGCTCACGATCTGGAGACCCGCACCCGCGTGCCTTTCGGTACAGAAGCGGCCCCCGTCGTCTCTCTCAAGCTCGCCGTCGCCGCTTCGAGCGCTGTCCCGTTCGTCTTCGAACCGGTCACCATCGATGGTCGCGACTACGTCGACGGAGGTGTGAGCTCCGGCACCAGCGTCGATCTACTGCTTGCGAACCCCGAACCGCTGGACCTGGTCATCATCGTGGCGCCGATGGCTGCCACGGGAACGCGGCGTGGCGGTCGGTTCTATGAGGAGATTCTCGATCGCGCCGGCCGCACCGCTCTGGCTGCTGAGATCGACCTCCTCGAGAGAGAGTGGCCGGACACCGACGTCCTTGTCCTTCGACCCGATCAGCGGGTCCTCGAGCTGACCCGCGGAAACCCAATGTCTGTCGAAGCCGCGATCCCGTCGTTTCTCGCGACTCTGCGATCGATGCGCGACGAGTTGGCCCACCCCACCACGTGGTCGATGCTCGATCGGCACATCGTCAATACCGTTGACGCCTGATCTCAGAACGCTTCGTTCGGCTACGTCACCTGCCATGACTGAAGACAACAACGAATCCTTCGCAAAGAGGATCGATCTCAACAACAAGATTGAGTCGATCGCTTCAATCGTTCTCGCCGTCGCCGTCGTTCTCACCGCCTGGGCTGCCTTCCAGGCCGGAAAGTGGGGCGGCGAGCAGTCGATCCAGTTCTCCGTCGCCGGCGCGTCGAGAACGGAATCAGCGCGCGCCGATACCCAGGGTGGACAACTCGCCCAGATCGATGTGTCGATGTACACCGACTTCGTCGCCGCGTACATCGACGAGACCTCAAGAGGCGTCATCGAGCCGTACGACGGCACAGCGTTCACTCCGACACCTGGGAACCTCTCGGGATTCCTCTACCAGCGATTCCGCCCAGAGTTCCGTCCGGCGATGGATGCGTGGCTGGCTACCGACCCAGCAGGAAACCCCGATGCTCCCGCGACTCCATTCGACATGCCCGAGTACCAGGTCGCGGAATTCGCCGAAGCAGAGCGCCTCGTCGAGATAGCCGACCGGGCCGCCTTTGACGCTCGTGCTGCTAACCAGACCGGTGACAACTACGTGCTCACAGCGGTGCTCTTCGCTGCAGTGCTCTTCTTCTCAGGTATCGCGTCGAAGCTCGAGAACCGCTGGAACCGCCATTTCGTGAACCTGGTCGGGATCATCGGCGTGGTAGCAGGAGCGATCATCCTGATAAGCCTCCCGGTGCTGATCTAGG
>Ga0209633_10003577_pt1 | contig 14306 bp, 8 predicted proteins | sample Cruoilmetagenom1_FD_187290 | JGI IMG/M metagenome (GOLD analysis project Ga0209633, IMG submission 187290) | Oil polluted marine microbial communities from Coal Oil Point, Santa Barbara, California, USA - Sample 1 (SPAdes) (version 2) | ecosystem: Environmental > Aquatic > Marine > Oil seeps ... | reverse complement strand
GATATTGTACATAAGAGATAAACAGTTCCTGGTTCTCCCGAAGCTTCGGGACTGGAGGTACCACAAAAAACCCGAACTTTTAGTTCGGGTTTTTTGATTGTTTACTTTTATATTTTATAACGTAAAGTGTTCGTTTAATTTCTGATTTACACTACTGATCTACTTTTAAAATCATCGACACCAAGGGTTCAAGTTTTAATTTTATTATTCCTTTACCATTTTCAACAATTAAAGTATTGGTTGATGTACTAGATAATTGATCTGAAAGATTATAATATCCATCTTTTAATTCCCATGAATTTATTAGCTCATCAGGTAAATTTAAGTCGAACTCATAACTATTATCAGCATCAAAATTAGCAATCACTATTAGTTTTTCCTGCGTTGACCAGCGCGCAAAAGAAAATACTCGATGATTGTAGTTTTCTGTATGTTTACGATTATAACTATGTATTTCATGATATTCTCCCATAAGAGCACTACTATTAATAGTAAAATTTAGCAAGCGCTTGTAGAAGTCACGAAGTTCCCTCTCGTTTTCGTGTAATTGACCTCCATCAAATTGCTTGTTGTTTACCCATCTTTGATGATGTGGCACACCTATATAATCAAACATAGATGTTCGTGTTGAGGTTCCAAATCCTGCATTTTCTTCACCTGGCTCTCCTACTTCCTGTCCGAAATAGATCAATGTAGGAGATGAACTTATCGTTGTTGAAATTACCATAGCCGGTTTTCCATTTTCTGCTGTTCCTGCAAAATCAGGACTGGCAATCCTTTGTTCGTCGTGATTTTCTAAAAAGTGTAGCATCTGATGTTCGAGATCAGCCAGATCATTCTGAATGGCAGGAATATTATCTGTTAAGCCATGACCTTTAACAATATGTTTTATAGTGTCATATAATGCAACTTTATCGTATAAATAGTCCATTTTACCTAAATGAATATAATCACGATATAAAGTAGGGTTATAAACCTCAGCTAATAGAAATGCCTCAGGATAATCAATTTTGATTGAAGAATTCATATAACTCCAAAACTCAACAGGTACCATTTCTGCCATATCAAAACGGAAACCATCTACTCCTTTTGCTAGCCAATATTTGGTTATATCTTTAAATTTATTCCAAGAATCAGGAATTGATTTGTCACTCCAAAAAACAGCATGTTCATCATAATTCTTGCTTTCATAACCTTCCGGTAATTCGTCAAAATCTTTAGTACCATCCGGGCGAATCCCATAGTTTATTTTTACTGTTTCATACCAGTCGCTAGAATTTGGTTGCGCCAAACGCGAACCATTACCTGTCCATTTTGCGGGAATTTCTTCAAATTTACCATCAGTAAGCGGATGGTTTTCTCCTCCTAATGGTTGATAATCATTAACCCATACTGGCGCTTTGAAATGCTCTCCTACAACATAATAGAAGTTATTGTCTCTTTTATAAACCACTTCTTTGTCATCATTGGAGCCAAAATCTTTCACATCAGCAGGGTTTGTTTTTCCTTCATATTTACGTGCTATGTGATTAGGAATAATATCTATAATTACTTTTAATCCATTTTTATGAGTTCGTTCAATAAGTTGCTCAAATTCTTCTAGACGTTTTGCAGGGTTTACCGCTAGATCAGGATCTACATTATAATAATCTTTAACCGCATAGGGAGATCCGGCTCGCCCTTTTACTACGTCAGGATCATCGTTAGAGATTTCATATGCTGTATAATCAGTAATAGTAGCATGGTGTAAAATACCAGTATACCATATGTGTGTAACACCAAGGTCCTTTATCTCTTGTAATGCTTTATCAGTAAAATCATTGAATTTTCCAACTCCATTTTCTTCAATAGTTCCCCAAGGTTTGTTAGTTGTATTTGTGTTACCGAATAACCGTGTAAATACCTGATATATTACTTTTTTTTGTTCGTTTTTTTGATTTTTCAATTGTGGATCTTCACTTTTATTTATGCAATTTGACAGCACCATTATTAATACTATTAATAAACTATAAGCTATTTTTTTCATGTTTTTAATTATTTTTTTCAAGTAATACAATTTCGTATTCTGAATCTATAATTACTTTACCGTTTATGACTTGCATGGTTTGGTTAGAATACGCGTCACGTATTTTGTCATTGTTATTGAATACAGCATGCACATCTATTTCTTTTTTGCCTTTTGATAAATCTAAACCAACAACAACCAAATCTTTAAAATTATCATTAGAATAGCTTCTATAAAAAACGTACGGTTTTTTTGTTATCATTTGATGAATTCCTGCACCAATGGATGGATGATTTTTTCTAAACTTTCCTAATTTTTGCCAATGGGTTAAAATATCTTGAGTTTTAGTGTCTTTTTGGATGGCCTCCCAATTCATAAATGACCGTAGCGTGGCATCACCTTGAGTGCCTTCAATAATAAGTGATCTGGCAGATTCGTCACCATAATAAATTTGGGCAGTTCCAGGTGACAACAATAGTTTTGTGCCTGCTTCATACGGGTTTTGGCGTTTCGCATCAAAAGGATCACCATCATCGTGAGAACTTAAGTAGTTAAGGGTTCCATATCCTTTTAAATCGGAGCGTAAAATAGTAGCATAGCGCTTAAAAAGTGATTCAGTATCTTGTTGTTTTACGTTATATTTAAATTCAAAATTTATTAAACTATTAAAACTAGCATCAAAATAATTCACCTTTTTATCACCAAAATCATAGAATTGTCCACCACTAGCATTATAGCCATATACTTCACCAACAAGGTAAAAATCATTGGCATCTAAAACATTCGTAGGATTATTTTTTTTCCATTCTGCAAATGCAGTATCACATGTTGTCCTGAATTCCTGCCAAACATTTTCTTCGGTATGTTTTACGGTATCAACTCTATAACCATCTATTCCATATTCAGCAATATAATCTGTGAGCCATTTCATAATATAAAATCTAGGAGCTCTAGGGTAACCCGTTCGTATGAAAAATGCATCCAATTCAGCAATTTCTTGCTCATATCGACCTTCAGATTTCCATTTTTCAACTAAATGAGGAGGCAAATCAACGGCCTCATTATTTTCAGTTTTGATATCAGGGAGATTTTTAACTAATGTACAAGTAATTGTAGATTCGTACGATTCATACTTACATTGAGGTCCGGTTCTAACCCATTCTTTTGGCCAAACAGGGTCTTGATCAGTTACAGGTCCGGTATGATTTATTACGGCATCTAATAGGATTCTAATTCCGTTTTTATGCGCCGCAGTAATCAGCTCTTTTAGATCTTCTTTAGTTCCGAAATTAGCATCTAAATTGGTCCAATCTTTGGTCCAATACCCATGAAAACCATAAGAAGTTCCAGTACCTTCATCAGTTCCTCCATGAATTTGCTCAAAAATTGGAGACATCCATATCGCGTTAACACCTAGATCTGAAAAATAACCCTCGTTTATTTTTTGAGTAATTCCTTTTAGATCTCCACCTTCAAATCCACGCAGTTTTCCTGTTTTATCAGTTCTATTATAGCTAATGTCATTGGTTTTGTCGCCATTATTAAAACGATCTGTGAGTAAAAAATAGAGGTTCGCACCTTCCCAAATAAACGGTGTTTCACTAGTTAATGATTGTACAACTTCTAAGTTTGTATTTTTATTTGTATTACAAGATGCTAAAATGATAGCCGCAATTGTTATAATTTTTTTCAATTCTTAAAATTTAATTGTTATTTTTTTTTCTTTTAATGTACCCCATTTTATGGGTATTGAAATTGTATTGGAAGTTATGTCCCAATTAAATTCACGCTTCTTCTTATTAATTTTCACTCGTTTTGGCCTCTTCTGAATATTATGAACTATTAGGTCAATTTGTATATTTTTAGAATCGTAATTAATTCCCGTACTACGTTCAAATTCAAATTCTAACCTTCTCTTTTTATATTCACTATAGAAATATAATATTTCATATTGTTCTTTCCCATGAGCATTTACTGTTAGCCCATCATCGTTATACAGCTTTCCTTTACTCGTAGTAACCGAAATATCATTATAATAATGCAATTTGAAATTATTGGCATCATAATTCTTAGTGGTTTGCATCTGATTGGCCATAGGGATAAATGCTCCGGCTCTTACATAAGTAGGAATGTAATTCTCATAAACAGGTATCGTTTTAGTATGACCTCCTAGTAATTTTTCATCTGTGTAAAAATCAAACCATGTACTATTTTTAGGAAAATAGATCTCTTTTTCTTTGACTCCTGAGGATAAAATAGGTGTAATCAAAAAATCATTACCCCAAAGATAGGTCAGTGCACTATTTTGAAGCGTTTTGTTATTCGGTTCATTAAAGAACAATGGACGCATCAAAGGTGCACCTGTTTGATCATTTTGAAATGCCAAGGTATAATTATATGGCAATAATTTATAGCGTAATTCTATAGATTGTTTTGCAAGTTCTTTTATTTTGGATTCTCTAAAAACAGGTTCGGCCGGAACTTCTTCCTGTGCATGAGGTCGATAAATTGGTTGAAATACGCCATATTGTAGCCAGCGTGTATATAATTCATCATCGAGATTGGCTCCTGCAAATCCTCCCAGATCAGAATGCATAAATGCCATTCCCTGCATACCCATTTGCAAGGCAATTTCTGGTTGTGATTGCAAGCCTCCCCAACTTCTATTTACATCACCTGACCAAGGAATCATACCAAATCGCTGAGAACCGGAGTAGCCCGCTCTCATTAAAATAAAAGGACGTTGATTCGGAAAATCTTTCTGATAACCTTCCTGAACTAAACGTGCCCAATCATGTCCGTAGATATTATGCATTTCATTTGCAGTTCCTGTTGCGTGTAACAGGTCGGCAGGATGTACTTCAGGCTCGCCAAGATCACCCCAAAATCCTTGTACGCCAAGGTCTGCTAATTCTTTATAAATATTCCAAAACCAGTCTTTTCCTTTTTGATCGTAAATATCTATCAACCCTGTATTACCGAAATAAAAATCAAATCTAAAAGGGTTACCTAATGAATCTTTGGCTAAAACTTCTTTATCTACTACTTCTTGCCATCTGTTTGATGTAGAAAGAACAAAAGGTTCTGTTACCAATACTGTTTTAATACCCTTTTTATGAAAATCAGCGATCATCTTTTTTGGAGTAGGAAATGAATCTTTTAAAAATTCTAGATTCCCCATAGTACCTTTCATTTCTTTTCCAAACCAATAAATGTCAATAATTACTGCATCTAATGGTATTTTTTGGTCTATAAATTTCTGAACTGTCTCACGGGTTTCCTTTTCACTATGATATCCAAATCTACTTGAAAAATTACCCAATGCCCAACGAGGAATAAGTGGTTGTTTTCCGGTTAGATCGGTATAATTATCGATCAGATCTAACCAAGTATCACCAACAATAACTTGATAGGTTTTTCTACCGGAAATGGTTTCATACGTTAAAGTATTATCTTTTTTACTATCTAGATCTAAATAACCAATTGGAGCATTATCAAAATGTATAGCATACATTTTTGATGACATAATAATTGGCATGGTAAAATTCATTAAATCAGAATATGTTTCATAACCATAATGTGCTTTGTTATACAGTTGTAATCGCTTACCACGACGATTCATACCTAAGGCTCTTGCTCCGGCCCCATACAATACTTCTGTAGTATCTAAATTAAATTGAATAACTTCTCCATCCTCAATTTTTGAATACCCATTCTTCTCTGAAATAATATTGTTCCCTTTATATGAATATGAAATTTGAAAGGGTGATTTTTGAATGTTAACTGTAATTCCTGAAGTTCCATACTCAAAAGAATTCGTGTTTTCTGAAAATTCTGTAATTACATTTTTTGAATCTAGTACAACAGCATGTGATTGATCATTAAATTTTTCCCCGGAAGGAATAAAAGTAGTTTCAACAATTTTAGAAGTATATGGTTTGATATAATATTTTCCATCATTAACAATTACCTCTAAATGATCAGGATTTTTCTTAACAGTTTTAAAAATTCGATTTCCATTTTGTGCAAATGACAATGAAGAAATAAAAAATGCTAACAAGAATAACTTAATTGAATTCATTTAATCTTTTTTTAATAAAAATATAAGCGGAATATCAAATCTTCGGTTCCATGATTCTTCAGAATGATCAGCGCCTTCAAACTCTAGATTCATATAGTTTTTCTCATTATATCCATTTCTAAAAAAAACAGCATCAATATCTTTGAGATATTGCGGATAGTGTTGATCTAAGGTTTCTGTTCCGTAGTCAAAATAGAATTTATGAGTTTCTTTAGTTGGCAAATTTTCTGCCATATACTTAAAAAAAGTATCAGGGATTGGATTGTCTTTGTAAGAATATGTCCCTGGCCAGTGTGTAGAAATACAGGCAGCCCCTCCAAAAATTTCGGGATATTCGAAAACAGCATACATTGAAATTAATCCACCCATACTTGAACCTGCAACAAATGTATGATCACGATCTGGATAAGTTGAATAAGTTTTATCAATAAAAGGTTTTACTTCTTGAACAATAAATTTCAAATAATCATCTGAATGTACTTTATTAAAGAAAATTCGTTGATCATACCTTTCAGAGTCAGTATAAATTGAATCTTGTTGCTGTTTTGTTAAAGATTCAAAAGGCTTTTGTGGGAAATAATCGCTGTGACGCATCCCGGAAATATTCCAAATAGCAACAATAATTATGTCCTTTATTTTATCTTCTTTTAATAATGTTGAAACAATCTCATCTACTTTCCATTCTTGTTTATTCCATGTTTTAGACGGATCAAAAAGCATTTGACCATCTTGCATATACAAAACCGCGCACTTTTTGTCTTTAGAATAATTATCAGGAAGCCAAACATCAACTGTTCTGGCTTTGACAAATTGAGAAGGAAAGCTGTCAATTCTTTGCATTGTACCGCTTGACAGATTGATATCTTTCACAATATTCGATACAAGTTTTTTATCTTCAACAATAGACTCTTTTTTTTCTTCTTTACAAGAGAAAATTATTGCAATTAATAAAAAAAGAGATAGCAAACGCTTCATAATAATCAATCTAATTTAGTAGTTAATATCATAGAACCCCTTGTGTTCAAATTGATAACTTCACTCCAAATTAATTCTTCTCCTGTAATGATATTTTTTAGTTTCTTGCCGTCCAATCCAACTTCGGTATATCGTTTTAAGTTAATTGTTAATGGCGAATCACTCTTATTTAAAATTATAGCAACTACCTCATCATTAGTTATTCGAAAATAGAAATAGGTGCCAAAAAAAGGAGAAAAATGAACAGTTTTTCCTTCTTGAAGTGCCTTACTATTTTTTCTATAATTCAATATCTTTTTAAGATAAGAATGCATATCTTTTTGAGCATCAGTCAAACCTTCTCTCGTGAAGGCATTAATTTTATCTCCATTCCATCCTCCCGGAAAATCGGTACGTATTAAACCATGATCTCCTGGCTTTTCAAAATCGTTCATTAAAATTTCAGTACCATAATATATTTGTGGAATTCGAGGTAAGGTCAAAACGGTAGACAAAGCCATTTTTGTATTGCTTATATCTCCTTTTAGTTGCGTAAAGACCCGACTCATATCATGATTGTCTGGGAACAGCATAATATCTTTTGGACTCGCATATGCGAAATCGTTAGCTAGACCTTCATATATTTTTATTAATCCTTTGTCCCATGATTCTTCCTCATTAAGTGCTTGTATGATATTTGATTGCATTGCAAAATCCATTGGTGACCTTAAATTAGAATCATAACCATCCTTATTATTAGCGCCATCTTGCCAATATCCAATCAATAATGGGTTTAAACTCCATTCCTCACCTACAATACTAAAATTTGGATATTCATTCATTATAGCTCCTGCCCAATTAGACATAAATTCTTTATCCGGATATGGATAAGTATCTTGACGAATACCTCCTAAATCGGCAGTTTCAATCCACCAAATACTATTTTGGATAATATAGTTGGCCATAAATGGATTTTTTTGATTTAGATCTGGCATAAAAGGAACAAACCAACCTTCATTATTCCCTTTTGTATCAAAATCTGATGCATAGATATCTTGATTTGTTGTTCGTCTATGGTTAGAATTTGTAAAATGTTGAGCGAGTCTCTGCCAATCGTATTCTCCATTTGGAAGTCTCATTTCTTCAACAGGAACCGGTAATTTTTCGAAATCAGATTGAAGGTTAACCCAATCTTTAAAGGGCAAATCTTTCATCCACCAATGTTCTAAACCACAATGATTAGCGACTTGATCCATAATGAGTTTTATCCCTTTTTCTTTCGCTTTAGCGGAAAGTTCAACATATTCATCTAATGTTCCGAAGCGTGGATCTATCTCATAAAGATCTGTTATTGCGTAACCATGATAAGAGCTTTCATGCATATCATTTGTCAACAGTGGCATAGGCCAAATCGCTGTAAAGCCTAAGTCAGAAATATAATCCAAATGATTTTCAATACCTTTTATATCTCCTCCATGTCGGGCATAATCATTGGTTCTATCAATAGTTTTTTCATTTAATTCATTAAAAATATCATTACCGGTATCAGCATTAGCGAATCGATCTGGAGTAATTAAGTAAATGACATCACTACTATCAAATCCTTTATATTCTTCTGATGGTTTAGTACGTTCTTTAAGTTCGTAGGTGTGTGATTTTTCATCACCATTGTCACTTGAGAAAACAATATCAAATTTTCCAGCTTTAGCAGTTTCAGAAATATCCAAGTCTATGAATAAATAATTAGGGCTATTGGCTCTATGTATCTTCTCAATAGTAATACCAGGATAAGAAATCTCTGGACTTGCTGAACCAATATTATCTTCCTTTACCAATAATTGAAGTTTAGAATTTTTAAAGCCACTCCACCAATGAGGAGGCTCAACTCTTTCTAAAAATGAATTCGAGACAGTAATAATTTCACTTGCTTCATTCTTCTTTTTATCATCAGCACAGGAATACAATAAAATGATCCATAACAAATAATAAATTTTAAATGAAGCTTTCATAACGTTATACTTTTATAAGATTCTTAGGTACTATCTTTAATTTATTTCCATTTACTATAATTTGTAAATCTTGATTGCCATCTAACGAGAATGTGGTTTCATTTTGACTTACGCTTACTTTTAAAATCTGATTTCTAAAATTTATTTTAAAAGAATATCCATTCCATTGTTTTGGAATTTTAGGTGTAAAAGAGAGCATATTGTTTTTTATTCTCATACCACCAAAACCTTCAACAATACTCATCCAGGTACCTGCCATAGAAGTGATATGTAAACCTTCTTCTACTTCATGATTGTAGTCGTCTAAATCTAAGCGTGAAGTACGTAAATAGAATTCATACGCTTGATCCATTCTATCTAATTTAGCCGCCTGAATACTATGAACACATGGTGACAATGATGATTCATGAACTGTAAAAGGTTCGTAAAAATCAAAATGTCGCGCTAATTCTTCCTCAGTAAAATTATCTTCAAAAAAGTAGAATCCTTGTAAAACGTCTGCTTGCTTAATATATGGTGAGCGTAATATTCTATCCCAAGACCATTTTTGATTTATTGGTCTATTCGATTTGTCTAATTCTGAAACTGGTATTAATTCTTTATCTAAAAAGCTATCTTGTTGTAAATAAATATCATGTTCTTTTGAAAACGGGAAATACATGTTATTAGCAACATTTTTCCATTGCTCAATTTCGGCATTTGAAAGCTGAACTTTGTGCATTACTCGTGTATAATCTGTGTTGTAAGACTCTTTTATCTTATCTATGTTTTCAATAGCATAAGCTATACACCATTGAGCAATATAATTTGTATACCAGTTATTGTTTATGTTATTTTCATATTCATTTGGGCCAGTAACTCCTAGAATTACATATTTATTTTTAGCTGAAGAATATGTTGCACGTTGATACCAAAAACGTGCAATTCCTATTAAAACTTCTAAGCCTTTTTCAGGAATATAGCTGTAATCATCTGTAAAACGATGATAATTATAGATAGCAAATGCAATAGCACCATTACGATGGATTTCCTGAAAAGTAATTTCCCATTCATTGTGACACTCTTCACCATTCATAGTTACCATAGGATAAAGCGCCGCACCATTTTTGAAACCTAATTTTTCGGCATTTTCAATAGCTTTATTTAAATGGTTGTATCGATATTCTAATAAATTCCTTGCAACTTTTTGGTCTTTGGTTGCCATATAAAAAGGAATACAATATGCTTCAGTATCCCAGTAGGTACTGCCACCATATTTTTCGCCGGTAAATCCTTTTGGCCCTATGTTTAATTGAGCATCTGTACCAGAATAGGTCTGATTCAATTGAAAAATATTAAAACGGATACCTTGCTGTGCTTTTATATCACCATCGATGGTAATATCAGCCGTTTGCCAAATTTTTGACCATGCAAGTTTTTGACCGGACAATAATCCATCAAAACCTAATACTTTGGCATTAGACAACGTTTCTTTAGCAATATCAACTAATTCATTTTTATCGCGATTCCTATCAACAATATAACCTCCAAATTTATGAATGGTAAAAGTCTCTCGTTGTTTTACTTCAGTTGTAAATTTGAATCCAATTTCTGTTTCCGACCGAAAAGTTTCAGGTTTTAATTCGATCAATTTATTGTTTAAAAAGCATTGAGATTCCATAAAAGTACAGACATGAAAATTTGTTTTCATGGTATGCGCTTCAATAAAAGCTTGATTATTTTCAGAATTGACGCTTAGTGTGTTCCAAAATTTATCATCCCAATTTGTATCTTCATTAGTAATTCCACTATCTAAATAAGGTTCAAAACTAATTTTTGCATCTTCATTAATAGGGTAAATTTGATATTGAATGGCTCCAACTTCGTCTAGATCTAAACTTAAAAAGCGTTTAGTTTCAACATGAACTTGTATATCATTAGGTAGTGTTGCTTTAAAACTACGAGATAGCCAGCCTTCTTTCATATTTAATTCTCTTCTGAAAGTTTCTACGTTTTTACACGAAAACAAGTCTAAAGGTTCTCCATTTATTTCAACATTGATCCCAATCCAATTAGGAGCATTTAATACTTTAGCAAAGTATTCGGGATAACCATTTTTCCACCAGCCTACACGTGTTTTATCCGGATAATAAACACCCGCAATATAGCTTCCCTGAAATGTTGGTCCTGAGTATTGCTCTTCAAAATTAGCACGTTGCCCCATGGCTCCGTTACCAATACTAAATAAACTTTCTGATGATTTTACACTATCTATATCAAAACCCTCTTCTATAATTGACCATTGGTCAGGTTTTATATAATCTTGATTCATGTTTTTACTTTTTCTATTTACTAATTAATTTTATAATAAAATCTGTTGTGATTTCTGTAAAACTGTTGAATACATAATCGGCTTCATTAAGCACTTCTTCTTCTCCAATACCTATTGAGATCATATTGGCTTTGTTGGCCGCCTGAATACCGGCTACAGAATCTTCAAAAACTATACAGTCTTCAGGATTCATCTTTAAACCCTCAGCCGCAATCAAAAACACTTCTGGATTAGGTTTTGCTTCAGTAACATCATTACCATCAACGATAGCGTCAAATTTATTTAATAGATTTACCTTTTGAAGAATTTCTCTTGCATTTTTACTTGCCGAACCAAGTGAAACCGGTTGTTTTTGTGTTATTAAAAAATCTAAAACTTTAGGTACATCGGGCAGTATTTCACTTTCATCCATCTCAGCAATATAGCTAAGATAATCGTCATTTTTTTGACTCATCAAATCTATAAATGTATCTTCAGAAATAGTTTTATTTGCCCAGCCTAATATTTTCTCTAAAGATTTTACTCGGCTTACACCTTTTAGTTGTTCATTTTGAATTTCTGTAAAATCTATACCAATACTATTAGCTAATTTTTTCCAAGCCAGGAAGTGATACTTTGCTGTATCAACTATAACCCCATCAAGGTCGAATATGAACCCTTTTTTATTCATTTATAATATCATCTACATCTTTTACTTTTACCACTAATAATGCTGCTATTAAAAAACTAACACCGCTTGTTACTAATGCTAAAACCGCATGATCGTTATACAAATATTTTACTAACGGACCGCCAATTAATGCGTTTATAATTTGAGGGATAACTATAAAGAAGTTAAAAATACCCATATATACGCCCATTTTTTTTGGATTAATAGAACCCGCTAAAATTGCATATGGCATTGCCAAAATACTTGCCCAAGCAATTCCAACGCCAATCATTGAAAGAATAAGCCAATTTTCATCGGGTAAAAAATAAATAGAAATTAACCCTAGACCACCAATTACGAGTGACATAGAATGTGTTTTCTTTCTTCCTATTTTTTTTGCAATGTATGGTAATGTAAAAGCAAAAATGGCAGAAACTAAATTATAAACTCCAAAAAGAATTCCTACCCAATCTCCGGCATTTTGATATGCCTCACTACTGCTATCAGTTTTGGGTAAACCATAAATGTGCTGTGCAATTGCCGGCACGGCAAAAACCCACATTCCAAAAAGGCCAAACCAAGAAAAAAATTGAACCCAACTCAATTGACGCATTGTAGCCGGCATCTTTTTAAAATCATCAAAAATATCTAATAAACTAGATTTTCTATCTTCATCTTCAATTTTTATTGCAGAATCATGCGCAATTTCATCTTCAAATTGTTCTAATTCTTCTGGAGAATATTCTTTAGTAGTGAAAATTGTTATTAAAATAGAAACTATCAAAATAAGAGCCCCTATAATAAATGATAAAATCAAATTCATTGGTACACTACCGGCATCCGTTTTGTTTGAAATATTGAACCAATTGGTTAAGACATAAGGGAGCCAAGATCCAATAACAGCTCCAAAACCGATTAAAGCCGTTTGAACACTAAAACCAAGGGTTCTTTGATCCGTTCTTAAATTATCACCTACTAAAGCCCTAAATGGTTCCATTGCAATATTAAAGGAAGCATCCATAATCATAAGCATTCCGGCTCCTACCCATAAGGCAGGTAATATTGTGGTGAATATATTAGCTTGTGGCATAAGTACCAAACCTATAGAAGCTAGTATTGCTCCTAATAAAAAATAAGGTTTTCTTCTGCCAAATCTACCCCAAGTTTTATCACTGTAGTGACCCACAATAGGTTGCACTATTAGTCCCATTAACGGAGCTATAATCCAAAACCAAGATAGCTCATGTACATCAGCACCAAAAATTTGAAGGATTCTACTAGCATTGGCATTTTGTAATGCAAAACCCATTTGAATACCTAAAAACCCAAAACTCATGTTCCAGATTTGCCAGAAACTAAGTTTCCTTTTTTCCATATATAAATATTTAATACCCTTTCTAAGGCAGACAAATAAAATAAAAAAATATTGATAATATAAATCTAAACCAATATAATATTAGCTTAAATACAGTGTGAAGTGTAAATTAAAAAGTTCAAAACTTTCGTTTCAAGCAACAAATATATAATTTTTTATTTTATTGATGCCTTTAATTTGTTTTTTGAGTAGAATTTCTGATTTTCAAGTTTGTGGAAATTACTTTTCTTTCAAAATCATTTTCAGTATTTTCTTCTCTTTGAATTCTATTAAGTAACAATTCAGCAGCTTGTTCACCCATGGTAAACCCATGTTGTGCAACCGTAGATAATGGAGGGGTGGAAAATTCTGAGATCAACCCATCAGTGAATCCTATGACCGCAATATCTTTAGGTATATGTAATCCTTTTTCTTTTATTATCTTCATAGCAGTAGCCGCATAAATTTCGTTTACAGCAAAAATACCATCGGGCATATTAGTATTCAGTAACAATTCAATTTGCCCTGGAATACCCAATTTTTCATCTATTTTTACGATAAGGTTATTATCTATTTTCCAGTTTTTTTCATGTATGGCTCTTTCATACCCTATCCTTCGTTCAGCACCTACATTTACATGATCTGGCGTGGTTAAAAGAGCAATTTTTTTACAACCAATATCAATAAGATGATTAGTAGCTTTATAGCCTCCTCCTATATCATCAACGAGCACTTTATCACAAATTAAGTTGTCTGTAACCCTATCGAATAAAACAAAGGGAATGCCATCATCTATGAGTTGATTAAAGTGACTAAATTCGTTTTTCTCAAGGGTTTCTTTGGCAATAGAAACTAGTAGACCATCTACACTGCCATCAGCAAGCATATTGATATTCAACAACTCTTTATCATATGATTCGTTTGATAAACAGATCATAACATT
>Ga0209633_10003576_pt1 | contig 14306 bp, 14 predicted proteins | sample Cruoilmetagenom1_FD_187290 | JGI IMG/M metagenome (GOLD analysis project Ga0209633, IMG submission 187290) | Oil polluted marine microbial communities from Coal Oil Point, Santa Barbara, California, USA - Sample 1 (SPAdes) (version 2) | ecosystem: Environmental > Aquatic > Marine > Oil seeps ... | reverse complement strand
TGGAAGAACAAAGGTTTTGTCGACCATGCACGCGAATCTGGCTTAGCTGACATGCAGCAACTTGGTGTAGCGTACGAACGTCATCATAAGTTTGATATCAGTGAACTTATGCAAACCGTTAAAGAGTATTCACTGTCAGATATGATTACTCAGGCTAAGGCGATTGTGACAGGAAAATAAACTAAGATGTTTGTGAGAAAGAGAGTCCCGAAAAATTTTACTGAACTCTCTTTTTGGGTTTTAAGTTATTTTTTAGGCTTGGCTTTAGTTTGTACTGCTCGTTTTGTTAGTAATTTACTAATTGCTGCCAAATCATGCTCAGACAATGTACCCGTCGCGCGTTTAAGTTTTAGTGTATTCAATAAAAAATCATAACGCGCTGTAGTGTAATCTCGTCTTGCAGCAAATGTTTCACGCAAAGAAAGTAATACATCAACTGCGGTACGTGTGCCTGCTTCAAAACCTGCTTGGGTTGCCTTAGTGGCTGTTTGCGATGAATCGAGTGCCTGTTTAAACGCTTTAACCTGCGATAAACCAGAAATAATTGTTAGATAGGCCGCCCGAGTTTGTTGTGTAGCTAAACGTTTTTGTAGTTCTAATTGTTGTTGTGCACGGTGTAAGTTATGCCTCGCTTCACGCACACGGGATGTAATATTTCCGCCCTGATAAAGAGGCATTTTTAATTGTACGCCGACAGAAGCATCTGTTTTATCTTGATCAAATGCATCCTCCCCAAAGGTCGAACCACTCGAATGCCGAGCAAATAAATCTACCGTAGGTTTTTTTGCAGCGCGTTCTATATCGACGACTTTCTGGGCGATAGCAACTGCATGTTGTGCAGCTATAAGTGGTTTACTATTGATAAGTGCCGTTTTTGCCCATGCTTCAATATTATTCGGCTTAGGAACGAGTAAAGCAATATGATCAGATGCGCCATCTAAATTTTCATAATAACGTGTAGTGATTGCTCTTAAGCTTTCTCGCACTAATTCTATTTGTTGCTTAGCGGCAACTTCTTGTGCTCTTGCAAGATCGTAACGTGCTTGTGCTTCTTTAAGATCGGTAATAGCGGAGCGTCCTGCATCAAAAAAGGCTTTTATTTGTTTAAGTTGATTGCCGATTGCATTTTTTTCTAATTTTCTAAAACTAAAGGTATCTTTTGCATTTAAAAAATCGAAATAAGCTTCAGCAACACGAATAATTAAATCTTGTCGATCATTTTCTAACGTCGCTTCAGATTGCAAGATAGAAGCATCAACTTGAGCAATTTGAGCCTGTAGACCTTTATTGATTAATGGCTTTATTAAAGTTAATTCATAACCCAAATTTAAAAAAGCAGCTCCATCATCTCCGCGAATTGTCCGCCCTGTATATTGCAGGTTGTAACTTGTATTAGCAGTCAAGTCGACACGTGGCTTTAATAAAGACATGATTTGCGGTTTTTTCTCTAGCGACGCTAAAAAGCCATTTTCGCTTATTTTTAGCTGAGCATCATTTTGTTGCGCATGTTGGTAAACCTGAATCAGGTTCTCCGCAGAAACTGGGATGATAATTAGGCATCCAAGTAGGGAGCTATATAAAGTGTTACGCAAAGATTTTGAAATAGATTGGGAAAGACTAAGCATTAATATTTCCGATTAAAGTTTATTGAAAAATAAAGAGAGATTAAAATGAAAAAGCAGATTTTTGTTCTACGCCGACTAGGGATTTCAGCTTAGTTTCAAATATACTAGTACGAACAAAATTATTATTTGAATCGCGATGTACTTTAATTGCATGCATTGTTTGACCGGAACCAACAACAATAAATAAACGCCCGTTAGGTTTTAATAGCTGTTCAAAAACCGGTATATATTCGGGTATAGAGCCTGTTACTGCAATCGCATCATATTGTTTATTGCGTGGGTTAGATAAATCTTTCAATGCATCTTTTTGTTGTAACAACACATTGGAGATATTGTGCTGCGCTAGTTTTTCAGTTGCAGCGCCAAGAAAGTCCTCATAAATATCAATACTGTCAACATGTTTGCTCATTGTCGCCAAACACGCAGTCACATACCCGCTGCCTGTACCTATTTCTAGACATTCATCTTCAATAGTTAGCTCAAGCTCTTGGAGCATTCTTCCTTCTACACGTGGAAACATCATAGATTCTCCATGCGCCAATGGAGTTTCAATATCGGCATACGCCATTGAGACTAAGGAGTCTGGCACAAAGGCATCACGCGGAATGCTTCCCATGGTTTGCAATACCGTTTGATCAAGGACAGACCAAGGTCGAATTTGCTGTTCAATCATATTAAAACGTGCTTGTTCTAGGTTCATACAAGTTTCCATCTATTTTAATTCGCTAAGCTTAGAGTACGGCTAATAAGCGAAGAAGGCAAGCATCTGAAACCAATAAAAAAGCCCGAACAAGTCGGGCTTTTTTATTAAAGATTAAGGTTTAAATAGTCGGCTTACTTACGTGCACCCGGACCATTCAATTCCATGCCGTTAGACATGACTGCTTGGAAATATTCCAATGCCTTGTATTCTTTACTTTGTGCTTTAAAGTCTTTTGCTCGTACCTGCTTGTTACAACCGCCGTAACGACGATGCAATGTACCTAAGCTTCCCCATTTTGAACGAAATACAGGGAAATGAGTAGGATGACCTAAAGCTGAACTTAACAAATCACCACGAATCATTCGGTTTGAGTTATAAACATGACAATCTGCACATGCCATATTTAATTGACCGCGTTTGGCATAGAAGAAGTTCTTGCCTTTGGCGTACCATGCTTTCGCTTTTTCTGTGTTGGGTTCTGTTGTAATTGACTGACCACGACCCGCGTGAGCTATGTAGGCTGAAAGTGCTGCGATATTGCCTTTTTTCCATTTGAAAGGCTTTTCACCATTATCAGAAAGGCATTTATTAATATCGCCTTCTAACGTGACGATGTCATCAGCTTTCTCATCATGGTACGGGTATTTCACACGGATTTTAGAGGTGTCTTTGCCAAAACAATCAGCAAATGATTTACCATTGGTAAATTTCTTTGCCCAAAGATCCGCTCCTTTATCTAATGCAATTTCATAAGGAGGAAACTCTTCGATTTCTTCCCATTGCTCGCGTGCACCTGAATCAAGTGCATAAACACCGTCTTTAAGGTCTTCTAGTTTAACAGAATCACCTAAATGCTTTTTAAAAAAGCCTTTTAATGCTTCTCTGTCTTCTGCTGGCGTTGATGCTTGTGCCATCATAAAGGGTGTCAAACTTACAGTTAAAACTGCTAGTGTTGTTATTAGTTTCTTCATTAATTCCTCCTAACATTATCAGTGTCTCCTTGTGATAGGTAACTAAGCGGTAGGTAACTAAGAGTGGTATTAGTTGCCAAACTTAATTAAAAACCTAGTTATAAAACTTAGTTATAAAACAAGGAGACCTGAAAATTAATTATACTAATTATTTTTTAGCTTTTACTTCTACTTCAAGCATATCGCTTTTATCGGTATTGTCTTTCCAAGAAAGCTTCACTTTATCGCCAGCGCCGCCTTTGTAGCTAAACGATAGGAATGGGTTTTTAGAAATAGAACCACTCCAGTCAGCAGACAAAACTTGTTTACCATTCGCTTCTACAACGACATGGTTAATGTAGTGCGCAGGAATTTTTTTACCTGTCTTTTTATCTTTGCGCAGACCAGTTTCCATTGGATGTTTGATCAAAGCCTTAACCTGAACTTTGTCGCCTTTTACTTTAGTACGTAATTTAATTGTTGATTTAGCCATAATCTTATCCTCCACAGCCGCCTTTGGTTACTTTAACTTCTGTTTTTGCCGTGTAGTATTTATCGCCTGCTTTCGCAATTGCAATAACATCGGTCGTCTTACCCATTTTAAAACGGGATTTTACTGATGTAACAGCACCTTCGCCGAAAGTGTATTTCGCCGCCATTGGTGTTGGGTTAGCTGCAGTAATTGAAATGATCTCAGTTGTGCCTTCAATTTCAGAAGTAATGCCAACAGGAACAACGGCACCGTTTTCTGCAATCTCAGGTGCTTTAATTTTAATTTTATCAGATGTTTCTGCGCCTGATATACCAAGTGCTTTTAACACATCATCAACACTTTTTGCTTCAAAGGGATCAGCCCCTTCAGCAAACGCCATGTTGGGCGATAACAATCCCGTGCTAACGGCTGCGCCAGCAATAAGAGAGCCTTTTAAAAAACTTCTACGTTTCATTGTGAATTTTCCTCAAATATAATTCTTAAGTGGTGTAATTTATTGTTAAAAATAAATTACAGGGTGTAGATAAAATCCAAAACCAAATCAAGTTCCTTCTCAGAAAGAACGCCATGTGGGCCAAATGGAATCATAATAGTGTTTGGGACTTTTACGCGTGCGTCATAAATTTGAGCACGAAGTACCGCTTTATCTGGGAAGCGACCTTTCATACCAATTAATGGTGGCGCAATATTACCCGCTTGATCACCGCCAATGATTAAATGACATGCCAAACAGTTTCCTTTCTTTTTATCAAAGGCTAATTTTTTACCTGTTTCAAGGGGTGTTAGTTTTTTCTTGTCTTCAGCGTAAACAGATGCTGTAGATAAACCGATTAGTCCTGCAAATGTCAGAGCCATAGCTGTTGTAGTAGCCGTAACTGACATGATGCGAAATGGTTTTCGCATATTTTCCTCCTAATTAACTATTTTAGTATTACCGATATTTGCTTTTTTTATAGGTGATCAAAACTTCAGCACCTTGCAAATTTACGGGGAAATCAGCATACCCCTAAAAAAAAATGCGATGCAAAATATTCTTACAAATCAATACAATATAAGATTATTAGCAAGTATTAATATGATTATTTCTTAGCCACTTTGCTACGTTTCAAATTATTTTCAACAGCGGTTAAAAGCGTTTGAAATTGATGCAGTTGAGCGGTGTTTGTCCCCGGTAATTTGATTGCCTGACGGAGTTGTACGGCTGCATATTTATACTCGCCCATACGCAAATTTCGCTCTGCGGCAGACCGATAAGCTTCGGCTTTATGTCCTGATCTATGCGCAATTCGTTGTCGTAGCTCAAAAAATTCTAAACTCGTTTGCTCGCTTAAGACTACTTTTTTTATGGTATTCCAAGCCTGTTGTAGTTGCTGGGGTTGGTTAAGTCCTGCATAAGCTTCCGCAAGTAGTACGGAGAGAAATTCATTTGCAGGGTATATTTTTAATAAGGGGGTTAATACTTGAATAGTTTGTTGAAACTTTCGTTGTTTATTAAGTACGCGTGCGATTAAAGCTGCCTCTGAAATCTGCCTACTTTGTTGACCGAGTAATTGTAATGCCTGTGCATAATGCCCTCTTTTTTCATGTTTTAATGCTGTAGCATATTTTTTAACATTGGGTGGGGTTTTTAAAGAGGGAGGGCTTTCAGGCCGCGTTAACATCCTTACTTTTTCGCGCATGTATTGATAGCTGATATGCTCTTTTCCGCGTGCTCTACCTAACTTGTTTGCTCTAAGTTGAGCATCAATAACACGTTTATGTGGCAATGGGTGTGTTTGTAAGTATTCGGTTATATCTGCATATTTGTCGTCTGAAATTCGCTCTAATTTCTTTAAAAATAGGGGCATCCCTTGGGGGTTAAAACCGGTGCTTGATAATATTCTTAAACCCACTCGATCAGCTTCTGATTCTGCTTCGCGATTAAAAGAAAGTTGTTTATGCATTCCGGTCGCTAATGCGCCTGTAATGAGTGCTTGTCCAACCTGAGCATTTTTCGCGCTGGCAACAATACCTGCTAAAACAGCGGCACTTCGACCTAATGTATCTTCTTTTGATTTAGCAATCATGCGTGCAATATGGCGCTGGGTAACATGTGCAATTTCATGTGATAAAACAGCTGCTAACTCGCTTTCTGAATCGGTTTTCATAATTAGCCCGGCATTAATCAAAACCACGCCGCCAATAGTAGCAAAGGCATTAATTGATCTATCTTTTGCTACTACGAAATAAAAAGGGTTGCCCGTCTGAGGTGCACGTGCCGCGAGACGATTGCCCAAAGAACGAATCCATGTGTTAATTTCAGGGTCTTCTATAAGCGAGCCACGACTACGTAGTTTTCGTAAAATAGTTAATCCACGATCGCGTTCTTCGGAATTAGGTAGCGCAGAAATAGAAGGGTCGCCCAAATCTGGCAAGTTAAAATCTGGTAAATCGAGATTTAGATCAGCAGAGGTATTTACCGGTATTAAACCAATACACAAAAATAAACCCGCGAAGGTTTTAGGAAGAATATGAGAAAAAAATTTATTCATACGGTAATTTTTATGACCTAATATTGAATAGATAGTTCACAGAATAGCAGTAATTTAAACCTAAACATTAATTACTTTACCTATTTAATAACAGTGGTTTTACATAACTTTACATAGATAGCTAACTTACAAGGCGTAATCACTAATATGGTATCAAAGCCGTTCATCCGTAATCTCCTCCTCACTGTTTTAGCCATGGTAAAATTGAATAATAATTTATAAAAATAAGGTACAAATATGAACGTAGGAATCATCGTTTTTGCCAGTATGGTTATTGCTCCAATCGTTTGGGGTATTATGATTTACAATCTATTAGTTTCGCTAAAAAATAATACCGATAAAGCATGGAGTAATATTGATGTATTACTGAAGCAGCGCAATAGTGAGCTGCCAAAACTAATCGACACTTGTAAACAACACATGAAATACGAGCAAGAGACACTCGAAAAAGTTATTAATGCTCGAAACCTTGTTGAGTCTGCAATGAAATCAAAAAATATGCAGGATTTAAGTGTTGCAGAATCTCAGCTTGAAGTCGGATTAAATGGTTTATTTGCAGTCGCAGAGAATTACCCAGAATTAAAAGCCAGCGATGCATTTTTACGCTTACAAACACGTATTAGCACATTGGAAGATAGCATTGCGGATAGACGTGAATTCTATAACGATACGGCAACCACTAATAACACCCGTGTTGAACAATTTCCTGACAATATTATTTCAAATGCGTTTAGTTTTAAAAAATACGATATGCTCGAATTTCAAGTAGAAGAAATGACCGACGTTAATATCGGAAACGCATTTCAAAACTAAAAATAAAACAAACAAATGATTTGGTTTAGAACAAAGCTGTACTCGTTAATCAGCTCATTTGTGTATACATTGATATTGCTGGCAAGCATTTTAACTATTGCTTATGGTTTTTTATGGTTCGAAGCACCAGAGCGTAACCAAAAAATTGTTTACATTGCCCTAATAGCGGCATTTAGTTTGCTGTCTTCAGTGCTACTTTTTCGGCGTTATCGTTTAATTGAAGACACCTCTCCCACAGTACTTAATTCTGCCGCCCAAGGCTATGTAGAATTACAAGGGGAGGCATCGCTTTACAAACATGAAGTTGCCCGTAGCCTTCATTACGAAGTACCGCCAATGGTTTGGTATCGGACTATTTTCCGTACCAGTTGGTCTGGTTTTTTGCTACATGATGATGAAGGCAGATGCACAATTGACCCACGCAATGCCGAAGTTATCACGCCACTTTATAAATACAATCAGTATATCTACAATGCTATTTACCCTGGTGAAACAATTTATGCACTGGGGGAATTAGAAACCATTAAAAAACATCGCACAGAATATGAACGCAAAGGCTTAATTCTTTCTAAACTAGGCGAATGGAAACGCGCTAAATTTCGTTTTTTAGAATATTTTGATTCTAATCGTGATGGCGTAATTGATGAAGGTGAATTAAAGTTTGCCAAAGATGCCGCCGAGCGTGAAGTTGATAATGATATGGAAATAGCCTACCAAAAACCCGCTACACATGTGGTTTCCGGTCCGAAAGATGGGCGTCCATTTATTCTTAGTAGTATCCATCCTGATCGTCTTATTAACCGTTATAAAGTTGCTGCACTGGCACATTTTATTAATTGGCTGTTTCTTTCTAGCATTGCATTGCTGTTGAAATAAAATAAAGTATAAAACGCTAAATTCCACCTTGGAAACTGTTATTATATAGTTGCTATTACGAGCTTGAGGGAGCGCGTTTGTACCAACAACTATCGAATCGACTTCGTGAAATCGAAGAGAATAAATTACACGCTATTTTAAAAGATTCGCTCACTGGTCTCGAAAAAGAAAGCCTGCGTGTGGGTAACGACGGGCATATCTCACAAAAGCCGCACCCTGCCATTTTAGGCTCCGCATTAAAAAACCCGTGGATCACCACGGACTACGCTGAATCGCTACTCGAATTAATTACCCCTCCTTGTGATCGTGCATACAAATCATTGGATTTTTTGCTGGACATTGAAACCTTCGTTTACCAACAATTAGATGAAGAGTTGCTGTGGACTACCAGTATGCCCTGTGTTATTCGAGGCGAGAGCGATATACAAATTGCCCAATATGGCGATAGCAATGCGGGCAAAATGAAATCGGTTTATCGACAAGGTTTGGCAGAGCGCTATGGCAAGTTGATGCAAGTTATTGCGGGCGTACATTTTAATTATTCGGTGTCAGATAGTTTTTGGGAAAGCTATCAAAAATTAAGCTCTGCACCATCTTTATCAACAGCGCCAACATCATCTAAAACAACCGATCAACAGGCGTTTATCAATAAAAACTACATGGCAATGACGCGTAACATCCAGCGTTATGGTTGGTTAATCCCGTATTTGTTTGGTACTTCTCCTGCTATTTGTAAATCGTTTCTTTCTGGTATTCCGAAACCCGAAAGCATGGAAGTATTTAACCAAAACACCTGCTACGAGCCTTGGGGAACATCGCTGCGTTTAGGCGATATTGGCTATACCAATCGTAAAGAAGATAAGCGTGGTATTAAAGCTAATTACAATACCCTAGATAATTATATTGCTAGTTTGCGATGTGCGATTAATACACCGCATCCTGATTATGAAAAAATTGGCATTAAAGATGGTGATGATTATTTACAGCTTAATACCAATATTTTGCAAATAGAAAATGAGTATTATAGTAGCGTTCGCCCGAAACAAATTCTTGAAGGTTTTGAAAAACCCACTGATGCGCTAGAACAACGTGGGATACGCTATGTAGAACTCCGTTCGGTTGACATCAACGCATTTCATCCTGCTGGGCTTACCCATCAACAGCTTTATTTTTTAGAATTATTTATGTTGTTTTGCTTGCTTCAAGAAAGCCCCGAAATTGATGCAGACGAAGCCGTTGAAATTGATCGCAATCAAAATACAGTAGCACACCAAGGACGTAAACCGGGTTTAAAACTAAGGCGTTTTGGTGAATCTATCACCTTAAAAGATTGGTCAAATGAATTGCTTGATCAAATGAGCCCTCTTGCTGAAATACTTAATAAAGCGCATTCAACAACCGACAAGCAAAACTGTTACGAGTTTGCAATACAAACGCAACAAGAGCTAATTAATCATTCTGAATTAACCCCTTCGGCAAAGGTTTTAGATGATATTATGAAAACAAATGGCGATGGCAGTTATTACGATTTTGCATCAAGAAAGTCAAAAGAACACCGCGATTATTTTTTACAGAGAAAATTATCGGCAGAAAAACAACAACAATTTGAACTTGCAGCGATAGAATCTATCAAACAACAAAAAGAACTTGAAGCAACGGCGGAAAACTTAGATTTTGATACATTTTTGCAACGTTACTTTGCGAACGAGCTTTAAAACAGCTGTAAAAGCTGTTCACGAGAAGGGACAAAGAGGCACAAAAAATATGAATACCTACTTCTCGTAACAGATGGAAAAACTCAAGACCAACAAGGTCTCTTTAAATACTTCTTATAAACACGATATACTTAATAACTATGAATGAATTTATCTCTTTTATTAAAAACAACAAAGGCTTTCTAATTTTTGTTGCCTTTCTTTTTATTTTTCGTGGCGCAATTGCTGATTGGCATCCTGTTCCGACAGGCTCGATGAAGCCCACGATTCTTGAAGGTGACGTGGTTTGGGAAAATAAACTTGCCTACGATTTACAAGTACCTTTTACCGATATTTCTTTAGTACGCTTAGCCGAACCTAAGCGAGGCGACATTGTTGTTTTTACTTCTGCTGCTGCAAAAAAACGCATGATTAAACGCTTAGTTGGTTTGCCGGGCGAAACCATCGAAGTAAAAAATAATCTCATTTATATTAATGGGCAAGCCTCTGAATACGCGTACCCTCAAATTGAAAGTATGGAGCCTCAGCGTGAAATTGATAAAGAATCTGGCGTTTATGCTATCGAATCACGCAACGATTTAAAGCCACACGTGGTACAAACAAAGCCACATTTTTCTCATAATCCTTTACGTAATTATCCACCACGACATCCCTTAGGTACACCCTGTGTGAATGATATGGATCGTCCGGTGAAAATTCCGCCCAACAATTACTTTGTAATGGGTGATAACCGTGATAACAGTGCGGATTCTCGTTGTTATGGGTTTATTCCGCGATCAGAAATACGCGGACATGCTACAAATACTGTTATGTCTGTTATCACTAAAAAAAGTTGGAGTTTTTGGAACTGGCGTTTTCGTGCAGAACGTTTTTTTGATGATTTAATTTGATTGAAGCAGTATTAGTTAACGACCAGCACCTGCTGTAACCAATTAGAAATATCCATTATTTCTTGTGCTGATACCGAATGCTCCATTTCATACGCATGAGATTCTACCTTAAAGCCCTGCTGTTCTAATTTAGGGACATAATCTTGCCAGCTTGAAAAGGGAATAACAGAGTCACTTTTGCCGTGAGCGGCAAATATTCTTTGTTCTTTTTGAGCTTCGGGAACTTGAGAAAGCAAATTCTCATCAAACGGAATATAGGTGGATAACGCCATAATGCCCGCAAGCCTTTTGGGATAGCGCAGTGCGGTATGTAAGGCAATAACACCGCCTTGTGAAAAACCTGCCACGACTATATTCTCGGCTGCGGTTCCGTTAGTAATTTCATCGTCAATTAAAGTATTAATCCAGTTTACAGATCTTAAAATATCATCTTCATTGGCTGTTTTATCTCTATCTAGCGAAATAAGATCATACCAAGCGCGCATTTCGTAGCCATTATTTACCGTTACCGATCTTACTGGTGCGTGTGGAAATATAAATTTTATGCCTAAGGTTTCTGGTAATTTTAATTCTGGGATGATTGGCACAAAATCGTTTCCATCTGCGCCTAAGCCGTGCAACCAAATAACCGTAAATTTTATATCGTCACCTTGGCTAACAATTTCTGAGGGAAGTAATTGATTATTCAAACGTACTATCCTCGTTATTATTCACTATTTCTAACTCTTTTAGTTTGCGCGTTAAAGTATTGCGTCCCCAGCCGAGTAAATCAGAGGCATCTTTTTTGCGTCCGCTTGTTTTTTTCATCGCAGCTTTGATGGCGATACTTTCAAATACAGGCGTCAAGGCATCTAAAACTTTGGTTTCTCCGCGTTCCAAGCGTTGTGAAATATGTTGGCTTAATAAATGTTGCCAATCGGTACTGCTGGAAATCATACCGCTTTCTTCAGCAACATTTTCTACACGCAAATCTGCAGGCAAATCATCCATGGTGATTTCACGACCGCTTGCCATCACCATTAGCCAGCGGCTAATATTTTCTAATTGACGCACATTACCGGGCCATACCAAGGTTTGAATATAATTGCTTACGTTTAAACTCAGTGTTTTTGATTCTAGCTGCATCTCTTCTGCTGCTTGAATAAGAAAGTGATTGAGAAGCAATAAAATATCTTCGCCACGCTCTCTTAATGCGGGGATATGCACACGAATCACATTTAAGCGATGATATAAATCTTCACGAAAACTACCTGATTTAACGTGCTCTTCTAGGTTTTGATGAGTGGCAGCAACGACACGAACATCTACATTTACAGGGCGTGTTCCGCCGACTCGGTAAAATTCGCCATCAGCTAAAACTCGCAATAAGCGGGTTTGTAGTTCGGGGGGCATATCGCCAATTTCATCTAAAAAGAGTGTCCCTTTATCTGCTTGCTCGAAACGCCCTTTGCGTTGTGCTTGGGCACCTGTAAAGGCCCCTTTTTCATGTCCAAACAATTCGGATTCTAAGAGGTCTTTGGGAATAGCCGCTGTATTGATAGCTATAAAAGGCTGATTAGAACGCGGACTATGCGTGTGTAATGCCTTTGCTACAAGTTCTTTGCCTGTGCCGGATTCTCCTGTGACTAAAACAGACAAACTCGTTTTGCTTAAACGTCCGATAGTGCGAAACATTTCCTGCATCGCAACAGATTTACCGATGATTTCTTGCTGGCTAATTTCTTCGTTCTTATTATTAATAATTTCATTGCTTTCGCGGCCAACCTCGCAGGCTCTTTTTGCCAACGCGGTTGCATCATTGACATCAAAAGGTTTTGGTAAATATTCAAATGCACCACTTTCAAACGCAGAGACAGCACTATCCATATCAGAATGTGCGGTCATAATAATCACTGGAAGGTCAGGATGATTCTTGTGAATTTCTTTGAGTAGTTCAAAGCCGTCCATGTCCGGCATACGAATATCGGAAATAATTGCCTGTGGTTGATTAGATACTAATGCGGTTAGTAATTTTTCAGCATGATCAAATACTCTCACCTGCATATTGGCTTTTTCGAGCGCGCGCTGTAATACCCAGCGAATGGATTCATCATCATCCACTATCCATATGTTTTCAGGTATTTCTGTTTTAGACATTGGTTACCCCGCTATTCGCCTGATCCTGCATCTGTTGTAATCGGTAATAATAAAATAAACCGTGTTTTCCCTGGTTTAGATTCAAATTCAATCACTCCATTATGTTTACTCGCCAGAGATTGTGCAATTGATAGACCAAGCCCTGTGCCTTGTGCTGATCCACTAATCATCGGGTAGAATAATTTATCTCGAATATTGTCAGGAACGCCTTTACCATCATCAATAACTTCAAGGCGTAGTGCGAGACGAGAAGTTTTTTGATTAATTGTAAAATTTCTTAACACGCGGGTGCGGAATAAAATATTGCCTTTGTCTCCGACCGCTTTGATCGCATTCCCCACAATATTAAAAACAACTTGTATGAGCTTATCTCTATCTGCGCTTAAATCAGGAATACTGGGATCATAATCAAACCGTAGTTTTACATTTTCTGGAATATCAGAAACCGAGAGTTTGCGCACGCGTTCTAACACTTCATGAATATTCACCATTTCGTATTTAGTCGGCTGGCGAGAACCTAACATTCTATCAACCAATTTTTGCAAACGATCCGCTTCGGAAATAATAATGTGGGTGTATTCTTTTAGCTCTTTACTATCTAGCTCGGCATCTAACAGTTGTGCAGCGCCACGTAATCCGCCCAATGGGTTTTTAATCTCGTGTGCCATGCCTCGAACTAAGGTTTGTGTTGCTTCTTGTTGGGAAAGTAACTGTTCTTCTCGTGATAGCCGCAATTGATGATCGATGCGGTGTAATTCAAGCAAAATACCCTGAATTTCTCCAACTTTGGTTAAAGGGCTAGCAATACAATCAACCCTTATATCTTGTACATTTATACCTTGTAAAGTACAACCCTTCACCGGTTGTGGTTCATGGCTTTCAATCACCAACTGCAAATGGTCATACACAAAATCTTCTTTTAATAATGCAGAATAAGGTTTATCTAATACTCGCGCACGACTTTGTCCAAACAAATTTTCTGCCGCCATATTGATGTGCTGAATATTCAATGATGTATCCAGTACAAGTACCGCAGTGCTGAGCGCATCGCTTAAATTATCATGCGTTATGTTTTTTAATATTTCGGTCACGTCATACACTGTTTTATTAAGCTCATAAAAGAGTACTGCAAACATTAAGCCAACTTTTATAGTGGGCTAAATATAAACTTACAGAGAAATAATTCTCATTTTGCACCACTCGAAAACGATAATGATACCACTACGCACCATTATTGTGCATTCAATCAAATTACACTTCAATAATTAAGTAAATTGCTTTGTTTGACGTTAATCAAGAGTTGGCATGGTACTTGCTGAATGGTTGATAGCAATTATGCTTTTTTTGAATCTAAATACTATCCCTAAACGCAATTAAGTATTTACGGTTCAAAATTATTTATTAAATTTAAGGAGAAATGCAATGAAATTAGTCACTGCAATTGTAAAGCCCTTCAAACTCGATGATGTGCGCGAAGCACTTTCTGAGATTGGCGTTGCTGGTATCACCGTAACAGAGGTAAAAGGATTTGGTCGTCAAAAAGGTCACACAGAATTATACCGTGGTGCTGAATA
>Ga0209633_10003575_pt1 | contig 14307 bp, 14 predicted proteins | sample Cruoilmetagenom1_FD_187290 | JGI IMG/M metagenome (GOLD analysis project Ga0209633, IMG submission 187290) | Oil polluted marine microbial communities from Coal Oil Point, Santa Barbara, California, USA - Sample 1 (SPAdes) (version 2) | ecosystem: Environmental > Aquatic > Marine > Oil seeps ... | reverse complement strand
TTTTTAGATTATTCAATTTCAAGGCCATTTCGCCACCGAAAGTGGTACGGGCGTCATCATTGTTGTTAGGTTACCCATATCTAAAACTACCCCCTAGGGTTAAATAATCGGTGACTTTATATGTAGCTCTACCAACAACATCTTTATTTGTATTATTATCAACTACGCCCAAACCTCTACCAGTCATTATTGCTATGGCATAGTTTGTTTTAGCGTTTAGCAACCACCCTCTGGTTTTCTTTTTTTCTTTTTCTTTATAGGGATAACTTTCTTAGCAGGTTTTGGAGCAACTTTCTCTGGAGTTATTGTTTTAAAAATTTCTGCGTAGTTGGCAATTGGTTTTTCCAGGGCATAATTTCTTACTACTAATTTGTTATCTATGTGGTCGGTTACGACATTTAGGATTTTGGTGTTATCATAGCCAAGCTGATACAATAGCATCCAGGCACTGTTTGCTTCATCTGGATTTTTGCCATAAATAAAAGCAGTTTCCCCAGTATTTTTCAAACCACCTATAAGAGAGATACTTTTATTATCCAATATTTCTGCAGTTGGAATGTTAATGGCATTCTCTATATGGCTTTTTGAATATTCAGATTTGCTTCTAACATCGATAACCACTGGATGCTGATTGGTTATATCTTCCAAGTGCACTAGATAATCCGTCGATTTTAAAGCACTTAGGGTTTCTTCATGTGTTTTTTTGTAAACGTTTCTTGGTTGTTTAAACGTCAAAAAACCTATAACGAGAACCAGTATGAACAATACTGTAGAAATAGATATTCGTTTTGTTTTTTCCAATTCCTTCATATCGATATATTTTTAGCAACCACCTTCTGGCTTACGCTTTTTCTTCTTCTGTTTGGGAACAATCTTTTTTACTACTTTTTTGGCCACTTTTCTCTCTTTTGCTTTTATGCCAACACCAAAATATAAGCCGGCAGCACGTCTGAAGTTGTATAATTCATATGCCTCATTAGGCATGTCTTCAGTAGGTTTTGGGGGGTTTAGAATGGTATGGTACCATCCATTGATACCGCCATTAAGTACATGCAGATTGCTATATCCCAATCTGTTTAATAGCAACCAAGCTTGATCTGCTTTGAAATTTTCATTGGAAAATAGGATAACGTTATACCGGTCCTGATCCAAATAGCCCTGGTAGTCCTCATTCAATATGTCACTTAATGGTATGTTTATGGCATTTGGTAAGGTGTATTTAGTAAACTCATCAACTTCCCTTACATCGATAAGGATGATGGATGGGTCATTAGTGATTATTTTATCTGCCAATACATCTGATATAATATATCGTTCAGGATTAATAACCTTGGCCAATAGGTTTTCTGCGGTTATATTTTCATTCTTTTGATAAGAAGGCAATAAAACCAAACCTAAAGCTGCGATAAATAGCATTGACGCCAAAATAATATATCTCTTGGATAGAATTTTCGCAAGTTTCCTGTTGATCATAATCGTTTTTATTCAATAATTAATAAAACACCTTTTTTACACGTCTACGTACTACATCTGAAATAAAGAAGGCAATTAGTGCAATCACTGTCACTGCCAATATTATCCAGCTGGCGGGTAATTCAAAACTGTCAACAAGCGTAATATTCCCAAGATTTGAGTCATTGTAAATACTCTCAAAGGTGCCAAAAGCCTCTGAAAAAATGAGAATACCGATCATAATGCCGAGCACGTAGATCCAAGCATCCAATTTCCCAATTGCCACGGCACAGATGCTTGTGCCTGGACAAAATCCGCCAGCAACAAAACCAATGCCCATGATGGCGCCACCAATAATTGCCGCCCAAAGATAGGTAGGGTGAACATAAAGCATTGACATATTGATCCAACCCAGATAATCCATATAATACAATCCGATTACCGAAACTAAGGCAGCAGTAAAAAAGACCTTTAATACGGCAAAATCATAGCCGTAAAACATGCCTGCCAATTTTCTTGAAGAAGAAAAACCCGATGCTTCCAAAATAAAACCGAATGCCAAACCAATTAGCACAGCGATTATAATATTCCATTCATAAGATAAAACGCCGTTAGGTATTAATGGTCCCATAATAATATTGCTTTGATATGTTTAAATCCAATTTTTTCTAAAAAAGTAGGCGAACAGGAATGCGGTCCCGAAAATGGAGAGCATGGTAATAAAACCACCAGTTGACAGTACAGCCATTCCACTCAGGGCGGCACCACTGGTACAACCTCTTGCTATTTGTGCCCCAAGTCCAAATAGTATGCCTCCCAGTAAGGCAAATACCAAACGTCTATTAACTGTGATCTTTGGGGAATGTTGTACTCTAAACCCAATTCTGCCTGCCAAGGAACCAGATAAAAAGGCACCAGCCAAGACGCCTAAGGTTTCGAAAACCAACCAATTATTCATAGGTGATTTGTCGCCACTGACAAACTTGCTATAATAGGCATTATGCAGGGTATGTTCATGGGAAACTTGATCTACCATAGTTACCACGCCACTTTTCATTACCCCACTGGCACCCAAACCCCTGCCAGTCATATAAAAAGTAAAGATGATCAGGAGCCCTAAAAGAAAACCACCAAAATATGGATTCCAATAAACGTGTCTGTTCTTTTTACTTGTCTTCATTTTTAGGATTTATTTTGTTAATAGAGATATCTAGTTATTTGGCCTGCTTCCACCATGACAAATCTGAAAATCAATCCTCCTAGAAGTACCAATAAAGCGGGTACCACAGCCGGAACCTTATACCCTTTTAATTCAATGATTTCCAGTAGGGCAGGAAAAATTAGCCCCAGTATTATGACGAATACAAAAAACATGACCGTAAACTCCCCATTTATCAATAATTGCATAGCTTCTAACTGTACTTCCGAGCCGGCCCAATATCCCATGATCATGTGAACTATCAAAGCGAGTTCAATTATGATCAGGCCGAGATCAATCTTGCTGAATAATTTTCTTTCGAAGTGATTTTTAGATACCAAAATAATCGTAGCGGCGGCGGTTGATAAACCAGAAGTCAAAAACAAGGGGCCTAATATGGCATTGTTCCATAAGGGTCTGGCATTAAACGCCGATAATAGTATACCTGTATATATACCCAGCACTACTGATAAGGGAATCAAGGCATATGCCATATTCATTCTGTTCTTCGCCAAGAATTTTTGAAACGTTTTCAAGAACCCAAATTTCAAATTCCATTTAGGAAATATTTCATTGGAGTAACTAAATACCCATAGTATTGATAAAGGGGTTATAATCAATAGCACCCATGCTCCCCACGACATGGGAGACTCAATTCTGACTGTGGTGTAGAGTCGCCAGAAATAGATTTTATGCGTTAGATCATAAAACAGCGCCAATAACCCTAAAATGAGGGCAATAGGGGCGATTATCGCGGCATATTTTACGGTAGTGGGGGTTTCCTTTTCCTTTTTAATAATTGTAAATAAAGCTGCGAAAAATAACAACCCAGCGGCCAAACCACCTAGAAAAAGATAAACGGATATGGGCCAATGCCAAATCTGTAATGAAGGATCGATATTTGGTATGCTTCTACCACTTGTAAATAGTTCTTCTTCCATTTTTAGGGGATTAAATTAAATAATAAACATGCGGTTTTGTTCCAGCTTCTGGGGCCAAGGTTTTGTGTTTTCTGTTCCTTAATAATCGGGAAACTTCACTATTCGGATTTTCCAAATCCCCGAAGTACATGCATTTTGTTGGACAAACAGAAACACAGGCCGGCAGTTGGCCTTTTTCCAGTCGGTGATGACAGAATGTACACTTATCAACATACCCATCAGGATGCTGATACCTCGCATCATAAGGGCAGGATTCTATACATGCTCCACAACCTATGCATTCATCATGGGTTACCAAGACTATACCACCATCAATAATATGACTAGCACCTGTTGGGCAACAGCGAACGCAAGGGGCATTTTCACAATGGTTGCATCTTTCCGACCTTAATTCCAATTCAATATTCGGATAAACACCCTCAACCCGTTCTGTAATCCAATCCCTGCAATACCCAATTGGAACATTGTTTTCAGTTTGGCAAGCAACTACACAGTCACTACAACCTACACACTTTTTAGTGTCGATTACCATCGCATATCTCATACCGCTACTGTTTTAGTTGGAAATTCAGTTAGTATTTTTACAAAATTTCCTCGCATACCGGTACCGCCCATTAAAGGGTCGATAGAAACTTGGCTTATTAATTCAGTATCACTGGCCCCTTTGCCATGGGCTCTACCCAACTTTTTATTATTATGGCCAAATCCGTGGACCATATAAACCGAATCCCATCTAATTCTTTCGGTAACTCGTACTCGTATAGGGAAGGATGACTGCACACCATCTTGGTTTTCTAACCAAACATATTGCCCTTTCTTTAGTTCTAAGATTCTAGCAACCTTAGGGTTTACCCACAAATCATTTTCGCTCTTCAGGTCATTCAAGTTTGGATTGTTTACCGTACGACTAAACGTATGCATGGGTGATCTACCATAGTTTAATCGATAGAAGCCCTCTGCTGGCTCAGGATGTTTGGTGTATTTAGGGATTGGATCAAAGCCCAATACCGCCAGCTGTTGCGAATAAAATTCTATTTTACCGCTATCCGTGGAAAACTCATAATTTTGACCCTCCGACAGATACATTGAACCTGATTTACGCTTGAATTTCTTAACTCCAATTTTTTCCATTTCTTCCAAAGAGGTACCCAACTGTTTTAATTGCCATGAAATCACTTCTTTGAAATCCTCGTATTTGAAATAGTCATGAAGACCTAATTTTTCACCTAGTTGCTTTGCCATCCACCAGGCCGGTTTAGAATCATATTTAGGTTTCACTGCTGGCATTCGCAATGCAATTGAAGGTTCCCTATTCGTTGCAGATCTAATATCATCATAGCGCTCCAGATAAGTGCATTCTGGCAATACCACATCGGCATAACCAGTTATCTCCATGGGCATGGTATCAACAACCACCATAAATTCAAGGGAATCTATAGCTTCTTCCAATAATTTCTTATTGGGTATGGAATTGTTCAAGTTGGTCCCAGCAACTACCCAGCCTTTGATTGGGAATTTATTTTCCTCTGAAGGAATTGAGGCTCTTATCAATTCATTGGTAATACCCATTTCGGCAAAAGGATAATTTTCACCAATCTGTTCCCACCCCCATTTGGGTTTAGGGTAGGGCGGATGTGGGTATTTGGGTATACTTGTTTTTTCCTTGAAGTAAAATCCACCTCTTCTTCCCCAGGAACCTAGCAAACCATTTAAAATAGCGATCGCTCTCGCACGTTGGGTGTCATCGCCATACCAGGTTACATGACGTCCTGGATGAATTATGGTCGAAGGTGCTGCTGCTGCCATTACCCTTGCAGTTTTTCGAATAACTTCAGGTTTAATGGTCGTAATTCCGTATGCCCATTCCGGGGAATAATCCTTAACATGCTCTTTTAATTGATCGAACCCTGTGGCATATTTATCAACATAGGCTTTGTCGTAAAGATTTTCATCTATCAAAACATGCATCCATGCCAATAATAAAGCGATATCGGTAGCGGGTTTTATAGCCAACCAATGCTGTGATTTGCTCGCGGCGGTTGAAAGTCTGGGATCCACTGTAATAATCGTTGCATCATTGTCAATGGCATCTGACATTTCTTGCACTTGGGTGTTGTGCATATTTTCCCCAATATGTGACCCTATCAAAACCAAACATTTGGTATCCCTTATATCCGTTGGTTCAGGGGAACCGACCCAAGATCCAAACGTTAATCCAAATCCTGTTTCCCTTGGACCCCTGCACTGGGCATATGCGGGTTCTGCAATACTGTCTGAACCATAAGCTTTGAATAAATGTTCAAAATGCTTGCCTGGGGAGCCATGCTTTAACAACGCCATACTTTCCGATCCATACGCATCTTTGATTCCTTTCATTTTAGAGGCGATAAGGTTTAAAGCCTCATCCCAGCTAGCCTCAACAAATGTGGTTTCCCCATTTACCTTTTTTCGTATCAAAGGCGTTTTTAGACGATCGGTATCTGTGAACATCCCAACACCTCCTGTTCCCCTTGGGCACAATCTACCATTACAGTGGGGATCTATCTCATTCCCGATTATTTTATGAATTGCACCTTTATCATCGGAGTGTACCCAAGCGGCACATTTCCAAAAACAAACTTCACAATATGTTGCAGTTTGATTTAGTTTTTTCAAGGCATTTTCCAATGCAAAATCCTCTAAATAAGAATTTACGCCGAGCGAATTGAAAGTTGATGCGGCGGTGGCGACACCACCAATACCTAATGCAGAAATTTTGATAAATTTCCTTCTGGAAGTACTCATAGATTCTTAATCAAAATTAGGACATAAAATTACAAGGGCAATACCTAATGGATTATGATAAATATCATATAATCAACACGTTAAGTGTAACATTTGTTACAAAGATTAAATAATAACCTCCTTGATTTATGTTGTATTTTTGTTGTTGGGAATACTTAACTGAATGGAAAACAACTACTTTGATAAAATTAAAAAATATGCTCCTTATGCCCTCTTGATTTTTATAATCAGTCTATTAATTTTAATCAAGTATTCTAATTTTGGAAAAAAAGACCTTTATAATGATTCGAAGTACACTCAAATGTCGAATCAAGCTGAAAGTTGTTTGAATTGTCACGCCAATACCAAAGGGTTTTCAGCTTACCATGATCCACAGATTATCGGTTGTGTGAGTTGTCATTTGGGAAATGGCCTCGAAAATGAGAAGGATAGATCGCATGAAGGAATGGTATTGATTCCTGGAAATCTAAGTAATGCGGAGATGACTTGTGGAAAATGCCATGCCAGTGAGTTGTCAAAAATCAAGACTTCTTTGATGACCACCAACAGCGGAATAGTTGCCGTTGACAAATATGTTTTTGGTGAGGCAGAAACTCCTAATGACCAATACCACATAGAGGATATAAAATACACGGCTTCCGAAAAACATTTAAGGGACTTATGTGCCAACTGCCATTTGGGTGCTGAAAAAGTCGAATTAGGTGAAATTAACCAATTAAGCAGAGGAGGAGGCTGCATCGCTTGTCATTTAAACTATTCAGACCAAGCTAAGACGCAATTGGCCGAATATCTTGACTCTGATAAAAAGACTATTCCCAAAATTCATCCTTCTACGGATATTTTCGTAAACGACAACCATTGTTTTGGTTGCCATAGTAGATCCAGTCGAATATCAACTAATTATGAAGGTTGGCATGAAACTCTGTTGGATGCCAATGAAGTGAAAGATAAGCCAGGTTATCGCGTTTTGGAAGATTTAAGGGTTTATGCCAAAATGGATGAAGATATACACCATGCCAAAGGAATGCTCTGTATTGATTGCCATTCCAGTCATGAAGTCATGGGAGATGGCAAAGTATATGCCCATGAAGAAGAGGCGGTCAAACTGCAGTGTGCGGATTGTCATTTTAAAGGTAAACCCAAAACAATTGCTTATGATTCATTGGATAACGAATCCCTTCTTGTGTTTATGCATAGGGAATATACACATTCCGACAAACCAATTCTGGTAGCCCAAGAAGACAAGCATCCCTTGGTAAATACCTATGTTGATGAAGACCAAGTGTATTTAATAAGTAAAAAGGATGGTGAAATACATGAAATAAAACCACAATCCGAGGTTTGCTCTAGAGATAATGCCCATAAGAACATAAGTTGTTCTACTTGCCATTCCTCATGGACAAATAAGTGTATTGGCTGTCATAATGTTTATGATAAAGAAGATGTAAATGGTTTTGATCTATTGGATAAAAAAGATGTTAAGGGACAGTGGGTAGAACATGTTGCTGAATTCTTAACATCGTATCCCGTACTCGGGGTGAGGGAATCAGATAAGGGCAAACAATTTGAACCGGCCATTCCGGGGATGATCATGACCATTGACAAAGGTAGTTTTGAAAATGATAAAACAGGTAAGGATATAACTTTTCATAGATTATACGCCCCCAATTCACCACATACCACGACCAAAGAAGTTAGAGATTGCAAATCTTGCCATACCAATCCGGAAACCTTGGGGTATGGATCTGGCGAATTGAAATACCAAATTGATGAAGATCAAGGTACTTGGCACTTTACGCCGGATTATGCCTTAAATTCAAATGACGATTTACCAGAGGATGCCTGGGTAGGATTCCTAGATGGGAAAAACCAAAATAAAATCAATTCAACAAGGACTGATTTTAGGCCACTATCCATTGAAGAACAGCAACGATTACTTTTGGCAGGGGCATGTTTACAATGCCATTCCGACGATTCGGAAGTAATGCAAAACAGTTTAAATGAATTTGATAATATGATTCAAAATATAAGTGAACAATGTATTTTACCAAAGTGGAGCATTGATCAATTATCTAGTACAAAACAAGAAATTTCACAATAATGTAAAACTTTAAAAGACCATAAGACATAAAATATTTCTGTCGAATTTGTCAAACTTTCCTCTAAATTAATTAGACAAATACACTTTCTAAGCGACTAATGAATAAAATGATTTAAAAATAGAAAATCAATAAAATAAAAAGAGTTAAGAATTCAAAGCTGGCTACCACACCGGAAGTGTAGCCACAGGCGAAATAGGAATCATTAAAAAGGATATTAACCATACCGGAGGTGTTTTGAATACTACAGCACGTACACAAGCGGAGTGTTATATTTATGACGCAAAAACTTTGATTTCAGGAGATTTATTGGAAGAGTTGCTAAAAGAAGACCTGATCTCCTATACTAAAATCGGGGAGATAGTGCTTCGAGGAAAAACGCAACCTATTGAGTTATTCAGTATTTCTATCTAATATTTACTGTTACTGATAGCAGTCCCATAAAACGAACGTGGCTGTTGCAGAACTCCAATAGATATCAATTTTTGCTTTTACTAATATGCGGAAATCCGTAAATTAAAGGTATGCAAGGCAGAAAGAATTATACCGAAAAACTTTTCCTCAGCTTCCGGTTATCGGATCGGATTCCAAAGGATAACCTTTACAGAAGGCTCCGCGAAACGCTTGACCTGAGTTTTCTTTATAAGGATACGAAGGAACTTTATGGCAGGACCGGTAACCCTTCGATCGACCCCGTTGTCTTTTTTAAGCTACTGATCACGGGATACCTTGAGAACGTCACCTCCGACCGAAAACTGATGGAACATTGCTGCATGCGAATGGACGTGCTGTACTTTCTGGGTTTTGATATTGACGAAGATCTGCCATGGCATTCAACGATCAGCAGGACGAGGCAACTTTACCCGGCATCCCTTTTCGGGACATTGTTCAACAAAGTATTTGCCCTGTGTGTCGACAGCGGGATGGTATCCGGCCATACCCAGGCGGTGGATTCGGCCCCGATAAAGGCAAATGCATCCATGGAAAGCGTAGTGTTGAAAGTGCCGGCCACCTCGATAGACAACCACTTGAAGAAAGTGTCGGAAGAAAACGGGGGAACCGTATCCCCCGCACATATCTCCACTCCTGCGCACGAGCTGAAGCGTGTAGAGAAACACCACCGAAATTTAAGGGACAGTCCAGTGGGCCCTGCTGGTGCATCCCACAAAAAAGCACAGCTGCTCAGCAACAAGACGCACTATAACCCCCATGATCCTGATGCCCGTATATCGGTAAAGCCAGGTAAGGCCAGAAAGCTGAACTACCATTGCAGTATGGCGGTGGATGCCGCAGAAGGGGTCATCTCGCATATCCAGGCGGACTTTGCCGACGGCAGGGACAGCCAGTACCTGACCAATATCAGCCTTAAGATCCAGAACCGTTTAAGGAAAAACGAACTCAGAATGACGGATCTTCTGGCTGACGCAGGTTATTCCAATGGCGCCAACTACAATTTTCTCGAACAAAGGAAGGTTACCGGATGGATACCCGTTTTCGGGAAATACAAACCTGAAATAGAAGGTTTTCCCTACAATAGGGAAAAGGACGAATATAGTTGTCCAATGAACAGGCCCCTGCCTTTCAAGGGGTTCCGTACCAACCGTGATGGTACCGTACTGAAAAGCTACTGGGCAGCACCGAAGGACTGCAAGTCCTGCCCCATGAAATCCCAATGTGCGCCAAATACAAAATCCAAAAAAATCACCAGAACGGTCTATGACGAACAATATTTGAGGGCCTACGGCCGACAACACAGTGAAAAGGGCAAACAGATGAAAAAGCTTAGGCAAAGTACAGTGGAACCCGTATTCGGTAGTCTGACCCAGTTCTACGGTTTGAGAAAAATAGGCGTCCTTGGCAAGGCCGGTGCACATAAGGTCATGCTCATGGCCGCAATTGCCTTCAATCTGAAAAAGTACCTCAAGAAAGGGGAAAGGAAACCCTCCCTTGATATTTTCAAGACAATCATGGATGCCTTACAAGGCCGCCTAACCATTTTTTGCCAGCAGGTCCAACCAAAACTGGTTCTCCCAAAGGCTCTATAAAAACAGCCTGCTTAAGTCGATATCTTACGTACAAACCACTTCTGCAACAGCCACGAACGTTTTATGGGACTTTTTAATATCGAAAGTTGAATACATTCCATTAGATCATGGTTTGTTCTGTTACCGGAAAATCTACAATCGCCAATTAAGATTATTCCACCATAGATAAAATTTAGGTTTTAGTTTTTTATCTTTGTGTCTAACGAAAGTTTCTTTGACATAATTTACATCATAATAGGTTCACAAATCGTCAACACGAGAAGTGAATTTTAGCAAGTACTCGACTCTGACTGGTTTGAGTAAAGGAGGTTCAAACCCCAGCCAGGTCACTTTTAGACTTCATAGAATATTCAAAAGCCTGTAAATCAACGATTTAAAGGCTTTTTCATTTTTTCTGTATTCATTTGATATCAAAACGAAGCATTTATCGCGGTGCCCTATTATGGTATTCGCAATTAGGGCACCGGAGCAGTGTTAAAAAATTGACTTTCAGATTTTTAGAAGGATTAATTAATCAAATTGAATATAGAAAACTTCATTATTATGGAAACAAATTCTTTCGCAATTCTCTGTTATATCAGAACAGGCAAATTAGACAAACTCGGTAATGCCCCTATTTACATTCGAATTATCGTAAACACCAAACGTGCAGAATTCAGCATAAAACATAAAGCACAGCCAAATAATTGGTGCTCAACCAAAGGAAGGGTCAAGGGTTCTAACTCAAAAGCAAAATCATTGAATCACTTTATGGACGAATTAGAATCAAAAGCATATAAAATTCATGCTAAGTTTATGACCAAAAAGAAACCTTTTGATGTTGAATCAATCAAGAGGAAGCTATTGAATATTGAGGAAACTCATAAGACCTTACTCCAAATTTATGATGAACATAATGCGCAAATCGAAGAACTCATAGGTATAGATTATTCATATGGGGCCTACAGGAGACATATAAGAACCATACAACATCTTCAAGATTTTATAAAACAGGAGTATAAACGAGAAGATTATTTTGTAAAAGAAATCGATCTCAAGTTTATCAATCGATTTAATCACTATCTAGTAACGAAAAAGATCGGCAACCAAAATACAACAACGAAGTACGTCGTAAATTTTAAAAAAATCATGCGAATCGCTTTTGCCAATAACTGGGTAAAAAAAGACCCTTTTTATCATTGGAAAGCCAAGTGGAAAAAAGTAGAACGAGATGTATTAACTGAATTGGAACTCCGTACGATGATGGTAAAAGAGTTTAAAATAAAAAGGTTGGAGCAAGTCGTGATGTTTTTGTTTTTTGTTGCTTTACGGGATTGGCCTACACAGATGTACTAAGATTATCGCAAGATCACATTGTATTGGGAATGAATGGTGGTCGCTGGATTAAAATCAACCGTTCTAAGACCGATTCTCGAAGTACTATTCCCCTACTCCCAGCTGCCGAAGAAATCATATCTAGATATACAGACCACCCCATTACTATGAGAAATGGTCTATTACTTCCAGTAATTAGCAATCAGAAAACGAATGCTTATTTAAAAGAAATAGCGGACGCCTGTGATATCGAAAAACACCTGACTTTTCATTTGGCGAGACATACTTTCGCAACCACAATTACCCTTGCAAATGGAATACCAATTGAATCAGTTAGCAAAATGTTGGGACATCAATCCTTGAAGACCACGCAGATTTATGCAAAGGTCATTGACCACAAACTAAAACAGGATATGGATACTTTAAAAGGGAAATTTTCATATTCTCCTCTGATGGTCGATAAAGATAATTGAGTACGGAAGGAAACCAGAGCAATAATTAGAGGGCTACATCTACCTTCTCAATTCCCGTTTGATACGGACAAACTCCTGTCGGGAAAGTTCCAATTTCAGATAGTCCTTTCCGAAACGGTTATTTACCATTTCAATATGGTCTAAAACATAACTGAATTTTTTCTGAACTTCTTTTAGTTTTAACTGTGTCCGTTCATGGACTACTTTGGGCACCGTGGATTGCTCAATTTGTTTTTCCTCTTTGGTCTTGTTCATTAAAAGCTTTTCCCTCCGAACAGGTTCCTCTTTTTCTACTACTCCCTCGAATAGTAATTGTAGCATGGCCGTATTGGGTTTATCATTATTCTTTTCGATATCTTTAATGATAGCAATCACAGCCTCTGTTCGCCTACGGTTCTTTAAAAGTTCCTCGACAAATCTACGCTCGAATCTGTCCGTGGGATAAAATCCGTGCCATTCAAAAAAATTCATTATGGTCGTTAAGGCCTCTGCATGTGATGGTGCTATTTTCTTTGAAAACAAACGAAACCTTCTGGCCACTTCTGCCCTCACATTAATGTTCGCATAATCGTAGGTGTACTTCTTATTTTCCATGATTTTGTGCCAAATTTTTTCAATGTTTTCAAGGGGTACAAGGCTTTTTGTGCCAAAATATTCATGTGTCCAAGCATTGTAAAAAACCTAAAAGCCCTCTTAATGTACTAATTTTCAGTACTTTGAAAATAAAATAAATTTTTGTAACACCGGCTTGCCGTGTTACCGTCTTGCTTCTCCTTTTCGTTCGCCAAAGCGAACAAAAAATTCGAACAACCTGACTTAAAGCTCAGTTGCTTTCTATATGGAATCATAGATTCCAATCTTTTTTTTTCTTGATGGGTATCGTTATCAGCGAAAGTCAAATCATGGGATAACGATACTTAAAATTATGTTGAATTCTAGCCCTATAAAAGTACACTTTTTGGTTGAAATTCGGCATTCTTGAATAATAATATTTTGGTCTTCTTTTAAGAAGTCAACAATAAAAAAGAGGGGGCAACTTCTTACTGTAACGCCCTCTTCCTTTTTAAGGTCACTTATCGCATGTATTGCCGTTTTTAGAACCTAACAAAAGAATTTCGTTGGCTTCTACTTCGGTTACATACCGATGGTTACCATCATTGGTCGTGTAGGTACGTGTTTTCAATTTTCCTACCACACCTATTTCCTTGCCCTTTCCTGCATACTTTTCAATGATTTCTGCAGTCTTGTCCCAAGCAACAATAGTGTGCCAGTTGGTATCCGTTTGTTTCTCTCCTTTTGAGTCTATGTAATACTCATTCGTGGCTAGTGAAAAACGGGCTACTTTCTTACCGTTTTCAAGGTTTGTAATAGTTGGTTCTTGTCCAACGTTTCCAATTAGCTGTACGTGATTTCTAATAGTACTCATAATACAAGATTTAAAGATTAATAATTATTGATTTTTGCCTGAACTGTTCAGACTATTTAAAAGTGATTTACTTATTATATCTAGAGCGTTTTCCTTTTTTTGTTTTTTTAACTTTGGTTCCGCTTCATTGTTGATGATTTTGTACGATTTCATGATTTTTGTTTTTGATTTACTTCCCATAGAGCCTTCGCTGTTACCTTTTTTTGTTGCTTATCTCGACACAATATTCAGGCTTGGTAAGACGTATAAAAAGGAGCGAGGAACGAGCCTGGCTTTATGCCATCGTCCAAGAATGAATGTTGTTATTTTGCTGTCAAAAAAAAGGTAATGGTGCCGGTTCGGGAAGTGGGTCTGAATACGCTTTGTGAATTACCAAATCATAGGAAGCGGAACTAAACGCAAAAACTTAATTCCGATGAAGCGGACTTGATTTATGGTTTTGGCTTGGGAATGGAGTGCTCCTTTCCAGCCCTGCAGAAAGGGGCAACGGAATGGAAAAGCCAAAACCATGGATTGTGTCCAAGAATTTTGTAGTGAAGCTCTTTGCCCGAAATGAAGGAAAACGGAGTGAGGGG
>Ga0209633_10003573_pt1 | contig 14315 bp, 14 predicted proteins | sample Cruoilmetagenom1_FD_187290 | JGI IMG/M metagenome (GOLD analysis project Ga0209633, IMG submission 187290) | Oil polluted marine microbial communities from Coal Oil Point, Santa Barbara, California, USA - Sample 1 (SPAdes) (version 2) | ecosystem: Environmental > Aquatic > Marine > Oil seeps ... | reverse complement strand
CATCATAGCAACGCGGTGATCTAAATTATATTTCAGAGCACGCGCCATCGCTTCATAAAGATCAACCGAGCCCGTAATTGGTTCTTGGCCATCCGTAACACCAGCGCGCAAGTCCGCCGCAATCGTCGCATTTTCCATTTCGGTCAATGGCACCGGAACATTTGTACAGGCTACCAGCATTACTGCGCAGGCCCCCCCCATTAAATATTTACGCATACTTTTCTCTCCAAATACAGTTATAAACTATTTATAGTTGTGTTATATCTTGTAATTGTAAAATATGCGTTAAATTGAAACACGGCTTAATATTTTTACTCTTATTGGTTGTTTACCACCTCGTGCTTATTCTCGGTTATTTTTCTGTTATATAAGCTATTTTTACCAAACCCGTATATATAATAATGTATATACCGCTCTATTTAGAGTTACATTTTAATCTCCCTTTAATATTATTTTGCTATTTATACGAGTGTTACAAATGCACTGAAAAATAAGGTAGCTTCATGTTGACATCTTTACTTTCTTTCGGCCTATCGGGACTGCTTTTGGGGTTGCCATTAAGTGCCTATAGTAGTGAAATGACGACGTCGCCGCCCGCGCAAATGCAAAACGAGAGCACCACGGCACAGGCTCGAGGTGTGTTAAAAGCCAAGCAGTCTGCCAATCTTGCCGCCCCTATGTCGTCTAAGATTTTAAAAGCGCCCTATAAGCCTGGTCAGCACTTTAAGCGAGGCGCATTGCTGGTCAGTTTTGATTGCGAGCGTTTACAAGCTGAAAAACGCGCGCTACTAGAATCCAAATCTGCGGCCGTTTTAAAACATGAAAATACTGCAGAGCTATTGCGGGCGGGCGCAGCAGGCGGACTAGAGGAAACCCTCGCCGCCGCCCAAGTGCGCAAAGCGGACGCAGAGCTCGGCGTGGCCAAAGCCCGCCTCAAAGACTGCCACGTCTATGCGCCCTATGGCGGCCTTGTCGAAGACAGCTTTGTCTCCGCTTATGACACGCCCGCGGCTGGTGCGCCGCTACTATCAATCATCCGTGATGGCGCGCCAGAGATTGAGCTCATTGCGCCCTCGTCTTGGCTTGCCTGGCTCACACCTGGCACTAAATTTGACTTTACGATTGACGAGACCGCTAACACCCATTCGGCGAGTATCGTACGCACGGGAGCCAGCGTTGACCCAGTGAGCCAGACCATTGAACTTACTGCAAAATTCACCGCCAAAACGCCTGGCGCGCTCGCGGGCATGAGCGGCGTCGCTCACTTTACCCCGCCCCCACAATAAACGTGGCGATTATGGGAAAAATTGCGCCAGCCATTACGGAGAGTAAAGCGGAGACTAAATCCAATGCCCAGCCCGCAGGCAATGCTGACAGTTTGCTGCACAGGCTCGTGGCTTTTGAAGGCGAGGTGCTCAAGGCAGAAAACCGCAGCGCGCTTAAACACCTTGCCGTCAATAAAGCCCGTATATTACTGCCGCTCGGGCACGCTTTTTTATACACGCGCCAAGGCACGCATTTCAAAGCTAAGGCCATATCAAACCAAGCCGTGATTAACCAACAAGCACCATTTGTGCAGTGGCTGGGCCTGATCTTAAAATCACGCGCCAAAGCAAAGCATGACAAGGCGGCGGACTATACGGCCCCGCACGGCTTTATGCTAAAGAGCCGCCGCGCTGACGATGATTTTGACTACCCCTACCCGCACGCATTTTGGGTGCCGCTGGGCACGAATATCCACGGCGCTGGATTATTATTCACCCGCGAAACCAAATGGGAAGAAGCGGAAATACCCGTTCTCACCCGCATTGGCCAAATTGTCGGCCTTAGCTGGACAGCGCTAGAAAAACCCAAGACCAAACGCCGCACTAGCCGCAAGAAAACCATCTTATTGACCGGGGCCGCGCTCGCGTTTTTAGCGCTGTTTATACCCGTGCCCATCACCACACTTGCGCCCGCAGAAATCATTGCCGCCGAGCCATTTATCATCACCGCGCCCATAGACGGCGTTATCGATACGCTCCACGTCAAACCGGGTGTTCTAGTTAAAAAAGGCGCGCTACTCGCGACCCTTAATGACACCACCTACCGCAATGAATATCAACTGGCCACCGAAGAAAAAGCCGTCGCAGCAGCGCGGCATAGACAGGCGTCATTAACCGCCTTTGTTGACGCAGAGACTAAGCGCGAGTTAGCCATAGCAAAGGCCGAACTAACCCTTGCCGAAGCGCGTGAAGCTTATGCGGCGCAGCGCCTGTCAAAAACCCGGCTCATCGCCGAGCGTAGCGGCCTTGTTATCTATACAGACGAAAAAGACTGGGCAGGACGTCCAGTAATTATTGGCGAGAAAATCATGCAGATCGCCGATCCAGCCCGTGTTCTGCTGCGCATCGAATCCCCTATCGCAGATAGCGATGCTTTGCGTAGTGGGGCGCGGGTGCGGATGTTTTTAGACGCCGCCCCCCTAGCCCCCATGGAGGCCACGCTGAACCGCGCCAATTATTACGCCCAGCCGCAAGCGGGCGGCGCGCTCGCCTATGAAGCCTACGCAGGCCTCGCACAGAATGAAGATGTTCCGCGCATTGGCGGGCGCGGCATTGCCAAAATCTATGGCGGTAGCGCCCCGCTTGGCTATTGGCTATTTCGCAAACCCATTGCTAGCCTGCGGCAAAAATTCGGTTTTTAGCGATGGATACGCCAAGTAGCCAAGACCCGCAGATGCCCCAAGAAGACGCCCCGCCGCCCGCGCAGCCCCTGCCCCCCTTGCGGCAAGACTTGCAAATATTGGAAGGGCCGCAAATGGCAGGCGGCGCGCCAAGCTGGCTGCTTTATGACCCCCTAGCCCATAAATTTCACGCCATTGCGCAGCGCGGCTTAGCCCTGCTCTCCGCGTGGGACGCCCTACCTCCGCCAGAATTTTTAGCGCAGATCAACCAAAGCGCGGCTCAGCCCTATGACGAGCAAGACATAGAGGACATGACCGGGTTTTTATACGCGCAAAAACTTACCTCTGTCCCGCCAGGGCTCGCCACCGAAGAACTTGCCGCGCAAGAACGCGCCGCCAGCCCGCCTTGGCACAGTACAATTTTGCACAAATATCTATTCTTCCGCGTTCCGCTGTTTAGGCCGCAAGCCCTCTTGCGCGCGGCCTACCCATTTATTGCACCTTTATATGGGCGCGCATTCACAGTGCTCATCGCTCTTATGGGCCTGATCGGGTTTTGGTTCGCCCTTGAGCAATGGGATGTTTTTAAAGCCACTTTCCTACACTTTTTGACCTTTGAAGGCATGATGTTTTACGGGCTAACCCTTGTCATCCTCAAAGCCATTCACGAGCTGGGCCATGCCTTTATGTCCCACAGATTTGGCTGCAAAGTCCCGATCATTGGCGTGGCGTTTTTGGTGATGTTTCCAATTCTTTACACGGACACCACCGACGCGCACCGCTTAAAAAGTAAGCGCGAAAGAGTGCTAATTGACGCGGCGGGTATGCTGGCCGAGCTGTCAATTGCATGTATCGCCCTGTTCGCGTGGAGCTTTTTGCCCGACGGCCCTGCCCGCTCTGCCGCGTTTTTTACGGCAACTACGTCTTGGGGGCTCAGCTTGATGGTCAATTTAAATCCGTTCATGCGTTTTGATGGTTATTATCTAATGTCTGACCTAACTGGGCAGCGAAACCTACAAGAGCACGGCTTCGCTTTGGGCCGCTGGCATATGCGCGAGACCTTGTTTGGCCTTGGCCGCGCGCGGCCCATAGAGGCTTCGGCCCGCGAGCAGTTTTGGCTTATCTGCTACGCATATGGCACATGGATATACAGGTTTTTCCTATTTATCGGGATCGCTATTTTGGTGCACGCCCTGTTTCCCAAAGCCATTGGCATATTTCTTTTTAGCGTTGAGATCGCATTTTTTATCATCAAACCGATTTTGGCAGAACTGAAAAACTGGTGGAGCTTTCGCATGGATATTATCAACTCAAAACGGTCTTTACTGACGAGCCTTGGCGTCATCGCTCTCGGGCTGATTTTATTTGTGCCATGGCAAACCCATGTGTCCGCGCCTGCTCTTTTACAGCCCGCCGTGCAAACACAGATATTTGCGCAAGGATCTGGACAGGTCGAAAAAATTTATGTGCAAAGCGGCGAGGCGGTGCGCAAAGGCCAGCGCCTCATCAAGCTTAGCTCCGGCGCGCTAACCCATGAAGCGGAAAAAAGCGCGCTGCGTATATCCCTTCTAGAAGCGCAGCTCGCGCGGCGCAGCGCCGACGCCCAAGACCGCATGGCGGGCGAAGTTTTGCAGCGCGCCCTGCGCAAAGAACGCGCCAACCTTGCGGGTACGAAAGCCTTGCAAGCGGCGCTGGATATTCGCGCGCCCCATAGCGGCATTGTGGTGGAGCTAAGCCCAGAGCTACACATAGGCCGCGCCATCAATCCGCAGCAGCCCCTCGCCCGTATTTTGCAGCCAGAGCAGCTTGAGATCCTGTCCTTTGCCAGTGAAACCCAAATCGCGCGCATCGAAGACGACGCGCGTGTAAAATTCATCGCAGATAATGCTTTCGCGCAGGTCGTCACGGGCCATGTCAATTTTATCGCCCCCACCAATGAAGACGTTTTAACCGAGCCCATCTTCTCATCCGAGTTTCGCGGCCCTATCGCCACCAAGCCCGCAGGTGATGGCAGCGCGCGGCCCGCCGCAGCGATTATCAGATTAAAAGCCGTGCCCGATAAAGCGCCCATAATCTTGCGCGCCGAGCGCGGCATTGTGCGCATCAAAGCCGCCCCCCAAAGCCCCGCCCGCGCCATCTATCGCCGCATCGCGCAAGTCCTATTAAGGGAGACGGATTTTTAGGGGCAGTGCGTTGGGGGTAATTTGACGCGCCCGTGATTTTTCTTATTGTGGCAAAGTATCGCCATAATGTTTTGGGAAAAGAGAGCATGAAATCCTTACGCTTATTATTTTTTGCACTTTGCGCCACATGCGCGGCGACCGCCCACGCCCAAAGCTGCACCTATGATACTTACAAATGGAACGTCAATTTAAAGCGCGCCGTAGATATAGAACATGTTAAAAAACCCTACGCCGCTGTCACCCCCCAAGAGCGAGACGCAGCAACGGGATGTACAGTCTGCCAAGAAGACCAAGTGAAACTTACGCTCGCAAATGGTAAAACCGTGCAGCTATGCGAGCGCATTGCCGCGCCCATAAAGGGCGCGCTTAATGACATGATTGCGCGCGGGGAAACCATCAATACGCTGACAGGATACCGCGTAGGCATGACGCGCGGCGCAGCGGGCCAAGATGGCAACCGCACAGGCTTTAGCAATCATAGCTTTGGCATTGCGCTTGACATCAACGCAGAAATGAACGGACTTTATGGCAATTGTTTTGCCTTCGGGCCACAATGCAGATTACGTAAAGGCGGCCCATGGACGCCTAACGAAAAAGGCGGGCTGCACGAACATAGTCCCATAGTGCGCGCCTTAAAAAATGCGGGCTTAAAATGGGGCGGCGAAATTCAGGGCCGCCAAAAAGACTTCATGCACTTTTCACCAAGCGGGTATTAAAAAACCCGCTTCGAAAAGCGGGTTCTTAAAAAAATAATGTAGGCGTGTCTTTAGAAGCCAGCCTTGCCAAGTTCCGCTTCCAATTCTGGAACCGCGTTAAACAAGTCTGCGACCCAGCCGTAATCGGCTATCTGAAAGATAGGCGCGTCTTCGTCTTTGTTGATGGCGACGATGATTTTACTGTCTTTCATGCCTGCAAGATGCTGGATAGCGCCGGAGATACCCACGGCGATATAAAGTTCTGGCGCAACGACTTTACCCGTTTGGCCGACTTGATAATCATTGGGCACATAGCCTGCGTCAACAGCGGCGCGCGAAGCGCCTACAGCCGCGCCAAGTTGGTCTGCAACTTTTTCAATAATGGCAAAATTTTCGCCCGAGCCCATACCACGTCCACCAGAAATAACGATCTTAGCAGCCGTTAGTTCTGGGCGGTCAGACTTGGACAATTCCTCGCCCACAAATTCGGAGCGGGTGCCGCCAGCTGGATCCGCGATCGTTTCTACGCTGGCGGAGCCGCCCTCAGCCGCTGGCGCAAATGCCGTTGGCCGCACCGTAACAACTTTCTTAGCATCGGACGATTTGACGGTCGCCATAGCATTACCCGCATAAATCGGGCGCACGAATGTGTCTGCACTTTCAACGCCAGAGATCGAGCTGATTTGCATCACGTCGAGCTTGGCCGCAATCCTTGGCATAAAGTTTTTACCTGTGGTCGTGTCGGCTGCGAGAACGGCGTCATAACCATCCATGAGCGGCACAATCACTTGCTCCATAGCTTCGGCCAGTTGGCGTTTCAGCGAGACGTGATCGCACGCCAATACTTTGCGTACGCCTGTAATTTTTGCCGCCTGCGCGGATACGTCTTTGACGCCTTTACCAGCAACCAGAATATCTACATCGCCGCCCATCGCGAGCGCCGCTGTAACGGTCTTGTGGGTGGCGTCTTTGACGTTTTCATTATCGTGTTCTGCGATTACCAAAATAGCCATTAGATCACTCCTTCGGATTTAAGTTTAGCCACAAGCTCGGCGGCATCGGCCACCTTAACGCCCGCGCTGCGGCCCGCAGGCTCGGCGACTTTAGTCGTGGTTAGGCGCGGGGATATATCAACGCCATAATCATCTGGCGTTTTCGCGTCGATAGGTTTGCGCTTGGCTTTCATAATATTGGGCAGCGAGGCGTAACGTGGCTCGTTCAGGCGAAGGTCAACCGTAACGATGGCTGGCAACGCCACTTTCACGGTCTGGATACCGCCATCAACTTCACGGCCCACGGTCAGGCTGTCGCCGTCCTTGTCGATTGAATTTGCGAATGTGGCTTGCGGCCAATCCAGTAGCGCAGCCAGCATTTGGCCCGTCTGATTGCTGTCATCATCAATGGCCTGCTTGCCAAGGATAACCAGCTCTGGGTTTTCTTCACCAACGATTTTTTGCAAAATTTTCGCTACGGCCAAAGGCTCGACCTCTGCGTCGGTTTTAATATGGATACCCCGATCAATGCCCATGGCAAGTGCTGTTCTAATGGTTTCTTGCGCCTTGTCCGGCCCGATAGACACGGCGATAGTTTCCGTAGCGGTGCCAGCCTCTTGCATGCGCACGGCCTGCTCGACAGAGATTTCATCAAACGGGTTCATGGACATTTTGACATTGGCTAGATCAACGCCGCTCTGGTCAGATTTGACCCGCACTTTAACATTAAAATCAAGCACGCGCTTAATTGGAACAAGGACTTTCATAAAGGGCTCTCCGCACATTTGTTATTCAATTCGTTTCATATGCTCTATTTTAGAGGACGGCGCAAGCGGAGTTAGAAAGAGTGTCCTAATATTTGTTTGATGTCGCCCCTCAATGCACACCGCTCATACAGACGCATGTCGGTATCCATATTGAAAGCCGAAAGGGAGGTCTATTCGTAGGCGGCGTAAGCGGGATGTGGGAGATGGCTCATTAGATACACTTCCGCTTACTTACCTGTAGCTAAGCTTAATGTTTTTTTGGTTCCCATAATATCAAGTACGACAGTTTCGTTTATTATTTCAAAACTCCATGGAGGCTCCACAAAAGTTGACCAAAGTTTTTTAGCTGATGTTGTCCAAACGCCAAACTCTAGTTCAGCTGACATAAGTATAAACTCTTTATGGCGGTGCCAACTAAAGAAACCAATGTCCAGACGATCACCCCAAAGACGGGTATGGTTCTCCAAATCAAATGCAAACAGATTAGTGCCCGCCCCCACAAACAAAATATTTTCTTCAGGAACAATTAGAAATCCAGGGTTAAAACCATAGTCACTGGGCGAATACCTGTGACAGATGACTGTCTCGGGCCAACCAGAATAATTTCCAGGGCTAGTAACGCCAATAAAGAACACATTCCCATCTCTATCGTCCACGTCACCTTCATCTACAAATATAGCATGAGATTTGTAATCTTTATATATCAACGGTAATGCACCTTGCTCGGCGCTTACCCTCCATGCGCCAATCGTAAAACTCATCATATTTGCACCCCTAACGTTCCCCGCCTGGCACCCATTTAACATCTGTTTCGCCCTGCGCATTACACCACCGCGCCGCCACGAACAAAAAGTCCGATAGGCGGTTGGTGTATTTTAGGGCGAGGGGGTTGATGTCTTCTTCGCGCGCCATGGTGACAATTTCGCGCTCGGCGCGGCGGGTTATGGCGCGGGCTAAATGTAGGTAAGCGGCGGGCGGGGTGCCGCCGGGGAGCACAAAAGTTTTGAGGGGCGCGAGGTCTTTATTGAGTGCGTCAAGCTCGGTTTCCAGCCTGTCGATTTGGCTTTGCACCACGCGCAGAGCTTTGCTGTCGTCCTCAAGTGTGGGCGTTGACAAGTCCGCGCCCAAATCAAACATATCATTTTGAATGCGTGTAAGACTGCGCTCTAGCTCAATATTCTCAATATGCAGCCGCGCCACGCCGATGGCTGAATTAGCTTCGTCAACCTCGCCGTAAGCCCGCACCCGAAAGCAGTCTTTGGACGCGCGCGAGCCATCTGAAAGCCCCGTCGAGCCATCATCCCCCGTGCGCGTATAAATTTTGTTGAGCTTAACCACGAAACCTAACCGCCTGCCTGTTTTTTCAATGTGATGGCGATGAACAGCACGCCAATGGCCACCGCTTGCGCCATGATACGTACGCGCATCAGCTTATTGGATTTAAGCTGTGCGGTCTCATCAGCCTTGGTCAAATTTATCATTCCCAAAATCAGCGTCCCCAAAACGGTCAGCAACGCTAGCCCCATCAAAACATTTAAAAACATATTCATATTATCGTCCTCTCCTCGCAAGGTATAGCGAGCAGCGGCGAAAGCGTCCAGCGGATAGTGCTTTTCCGCTTGGCTTCACCAAGAGAAATATAAACAAAGCCCAGCTAAAGCATAAAATCTAAACGGCTAAATCATCCGCGTTTTCGCCATCATCGGCGCGGCGATCATTACAGGCGTGGCAGGCTTTACCGCCATTCGTCGGGGCAGGGTCATCACCGCCGCCGTTATTGTTTTCTGGCACATCACTACCTGCGGGCAATGGCATAAACACTTTTTGACCACTCGCGCATAGGCGAACCCAAATACCAGGGCCTGTCACGGGGCCAGACTTAGCGTTAATTATAGCCTGCGTAACCATGGTGCCAAAAGAGAACACAAGCATGGCGTAAACTGCGAGAAAAACTGGAACCTGTTTCAGTACTAGCCGCATGGCCTCATATCCAAATTATTAGCCGTCCATCTCGGCAGCGAAGCGCGCATGGACACGTTTATAAAATTCGCGCTCCATAATCGCAGCGCGCCATTTGGTTATAGCCTTGTAAGGTGTTAGGTCAACGCCGCACATCTCGCTGGGCTCTAATGCCGCAGCTAAGGTAATGTCCGCCAGTGTGATTTTTTCGCCTATTACGAAATCATGGCGCGCTAATTTGGCCTCAAACATTGGTAGGTCACGGGCGAGCATATCCATACCCGTTTTTACAGAAGCTTCATCTGGCTCTTGCCCCAAAAGCTTGGCCACGACGCGGTTGAAAAACACGCGGCCCATGGCTGCTAAAACATGCTGAGTCGTAAAATCAATCCACTGATTAATTTTCGCCTGCTTATGTATATCATCTGGGTAAAAAGAAGAGGGGCCAGAAAGCCCGCACATATATTTGCAAATGGCGTCGCTTTGGGACAATAAAAACCCGTCATCGTCAATAGCGGGAACGCGGCCCGCTGGGTTAATCGCCAAATACTCTGGTGTTTGGTGTTCCCCTTTTTGGAGATCAACATGATGATAATCATGCGGCAAACCAAGATAACTAACGCAGAGCCGCACTTTGTTCGTCGGCATAGATAAAAAATGTCCGTAAATATTCAGCATGAGGGCTCCTAAAGACGTGTGCGCAAATTGTCCCTTAAAAAGGCGCCCATTTCAAGAGGCAGTTTTTTAGCCTTAGGAAAGGCGCGCGAGAAATTTAAAAAACCGTGCGGCATAGCTTTTTCATGTTTAAATGTGGAGGTCACACCGCTGGCCTCAAGTTTATCGTAATAAAGCCGCCCCTCAACACGCAGCGGATCAAGACCGCAAGTGAGCATATACGCTGGCGGTAAGCCCTTCAGATCATCTTCAAATAAGGGCGAGATACGCGTAGACTGAACATCAGCGCCCGCCACATAGTTCTTTATTATAAACTTAAGCGCCACTTCGCCAAGCCTAAGCATATCTTGCGGGCCTCGTTTAGCGGGCGTGATTTCGGCGAGCTGCATGAGCGGATAAAGTAGTAATTGCGCGCGCAAATCACGGCGAAATTTTTGCGCTAGGTAAGCACTGATATTTCCGCCTGCGCTATCACCACCTATGGCGATGCGCGACGGATCAATGCCATGCTCTATGCCGCCGCCTGCGAGCGCCCAATTTAGAACATGCTCACAATCATCAGGGCCAGCGGGAAATGCGTATTGCGGCGCAAGGCGGTAATCGACGGACAAGACCCGAATTTTCGCGCTGTCAGCTATGCGTAGGCACAAGCCTTCATGGGACTGAATAGAGCAGGTTACAAAACCACCGCCATGAATATAGACGAGACAAGGCCCTGATGTTTTTGCCGCGCCGCTGGGTACATATAGGCGCACAGGAACTGGGAAATGTTCGTGGTGCACATCAAAATCATGAATGTCGCGCATTTCAGGGCCGCGCGCATCGAACTGATTGGTTAGTTTGCGTATCTTACTATGGATAGAATAAATCTGTTCTGGCTTTGGCTTTAGCTTATCAAGCTGGGCGCGCAAATCGTCGGCAATACTCATATTGGTGTCCTCATCATGGCGTGTAACCTCCTTCATATAGGAAACTAAGTTCCTCTTGGGTAGAGGTCCGGCCTAGAATTTTATTGCGGTGCGGGAAGCGTCCAAACTTCGCGATTAGCTTTTGATGTTCGCGGGCATGAAACAATGTGCTTGCATTCTCAAGCCGTGTCCCAGCGAGACGCACACACTCGTCCTGCGTGGCAATATCTTCGGCATGCATATAGGGCATGTAAAAAAACGCACGTTGGTCTTGCGGCAATTTTAAATCAAAGCCTTTACCAACGGCGCGGCGCGCTATCGTCAATGCCGATGCGTCAAATGCAAAAGCCCCTTTGGTGCCGCGATACATATTGCGAGAAAACTGGTCGAGCAAAATTACGAGCGCGAGTGCGTCTTCCGGCTTTGTCTCCCATGGATGGGCAGACTCTGCTTCGAAAGTAGCGGCGGTTTTTACTGTAAAGACTTCGAAACGCTCACGGATAAGAGCATCAAAACTATCCCCGCCCTTATACCATTTTTGCGCGCCAGCCTCGTCAAACCAAAAAGAGAGAATGTGCTGTGGAACTAACATTAAAATTTCAATTTACTTTGCTGAATTTGCTTAAATATGGCGCGCGTTAGTTTTTCAAACCCGCCTGTATCTGGATGGTCAACATAAAGCCCATCCTTAATAACTGCTGGATCGAAGCCCTGTTTAACCAAATTGGCTTTGCGGTATTTAAAGGTAGATGTCGTGTCCGTTTCAGAACTAATACGCAAAAATACTGGCCGCGCATAAGACGGTAGTTCGCGGGCAATATGAGCATGAAGCGCTTTCAAATCTACACCTTCATCACACACCAAGGACGCCATGCCCGCGCGCCCATCATAACCAGGAATGGCAACGCCGTAGACATTAGCCTGCTGCACGCCCTCAAATGCGCTGAGCGCAGCGGCCACTTCGCCCGTTGAAACGTTTTCAGCCTTCCAGCGATATGTGTCCCCCATGCGGTCAGCGAAAAAATAATAACCATGCTCGTCACGCCATAGCAAATCGCCAGTGCGAAACCACATGTCCCCTTTAACATAAACATTACGCAGAATTTTTTTATTGGTCGCCTGCTTGTTCTCATAGCCATCATAGCGAAAGCGAGTTTCACCTGGCCTAATTTCGCCAATAAGCTCGCCCACTTCGCCTGGTTCTGTGCGCTGGTAAAACCCGTCTGCGCCTTTGATATGCGTGCCCGTCTCAACATCATATCGAATGATGTCACCATTAATTTTCTTGCGCATATAATCAGGGATACGCCCGACCGAGCCAACAGGTCCGCCCAAATTAATCAAGCTGATATTACCTTCCGTCGCGCCGTAAAACTCCATAACATTTGGAATGTTAAAGCGCGTAATAAAATCTTCCCACACATCACGGCCAAGCCCATTGCCAACAATATAGCGTAATTTATGAGCCCGTTCTTTGGGATGCGCAGGCGCAGAAAGCAAGAACCGGCATAGCTCACCTACATACATAAAAATGGTTGCGCCGTAATCCACTACCTCGTCCCAAAAACTAGAGACGGAAAACTTAGGCCGCACGATCACTGCGCCGCCATAGCTAAGCGCCATGCCCACTCCGCACAGACCGCCCGTCGCATGATAAAGCGGCAGCACTATCAGCACGCGATCTTTTGGCGTGCAGCGCGCGCCCGTCGCAAAACCGCGAAAATAATACTGGGCGCGCGTGTGCGCTATCTTCGCCGCCTTAGGCAGCCCCGTTGTGCCCGATGTAAACATTTTCATCAACATGTCGCTGGCTTTTAGGCCCGCGCGAACGCTATGTGGCGGCCGCTGCTCACTCATGGCGGATAGCTCTGCGTCAAAATCGCCATAGTGTTTAGAGGCGCCGAATGCGCAAATGGTCGCCTGACCGCCTTCTAAAAAGTCTTCACAGCTTTGCCAGTCTGCCAGCAAATCGTGATCAATTATCGTTAGTTTAGCGTCCGAAATATTGACGCAATGAGCCAACGCTTTTGCCCGAAGATTGAAATTGATTAGAGCAGGGACAACCCCGACCTTGGACAGACCATACCATAGCGCCACATATTCTAGTCTATTCCCAACAAATATCGCTACCGTATCGCCTGGCGAGCAGCCACGGCTTTGCGCCCAATGGGCGACTTGGTTGGCGTAGCTGTCAAACTGCGCGTAAGTCCACTGCCAATCCGTATCTATAAAGGCAGGCAATGTTGGAAATTTGTCAACGGTTTTTTCAATGTCGTCGGGGAGCAAGTTAGAAGACGCGGCGTCCACATCCTTCACCGCCGCCAACAGATGACGAGAGTTGCGGATATAACTAAATTCTCTTTTGAAATTTGCCCACAAGCCCATTTGTTTCCCTTTTTATGATTAGGACTAACATAGAGCCAAGCGAGATATGGTCAAGATAAACCCAAGAAGCCTTGCGCGAAAAAAAAGCCCCTCTGTAAAAACAGAGAGGCCTGAAGTGATAGGCGAGGCTTCCAGTTTGGAAAGCTCGCCCTGATCTGTGGGAGCAGTTCAGTTGATATTACTGTTGCAACTGCCGTGCCAGTTTTTCGCGCGCAATGTGGTCCCAATATACCCCTAAAAGGGGAAATGCCGTCTTATCGCTGTCCCAATCCGAAACATTTGTATCGTTTCGGGACAGGTGCGATTAGTTATCGCCGTAAATAATCGGCTTCGATGGGTCGTGCGTAGGCGCCGTATAAGTATTTGCTGGCTGGTTTTGAGGCGCGGCAGGCGCACGGCCATGCGTGGTACCAATAGGTTGCGTGGTAAATGGACGTCCCGGAATAGCCATGTTGCGGCCTTCAGGAGTATAGGCGGCCATCTTAAAGCCAGAGATGTAATTTGGCGGAAAGACCAACACTTCTTCGCGGCCCGCGCGCGGACGGAAATACAAATGCAACCCCGTACGCTCAGAAGCGTCCAAACGCTCACGCGGCACGAAAACCCGGATATATTCTTGACGGTCGCAACGTTTACGCACCACATAATCGACACCACTATATCCGCCATAATAAGGGTCGCGGGGGTAATAATTTACCTCGCGGCGCGGGCTCGTATTACGCGGCGTTGTTGTGCGGTTTTGTGTGCGCGAAAACGTCCGCGACACGCTAGGCTTAGAGACAGACTTAGGCTGTGACACGCGCTCAGGCCTAGATGTAGGCTTAGGTTTTGACGAAGGTTTAGGTGTTGGCGCAGGGCGCGACACAACAGGTGCGCTCGGGCGCGGCGCTGGCATTTTCGGGCCAGCTAAATCCGGGCGTCTGCGCGACACTATTGGTTTACCACCTGTGTATGAGCGCGAAATATAAGGCTCCGTACCAGGGCCATCAGGATGCGGCGCAGGGTCTGTACTTGGACGCCTAGGTCTGCGGCGGCGTGTATCATCAGATGGAGTAACCGCTGTGCCACTAGCACCGCCAGTCGCGC
>Ga0209633_10003572_pt1 | contig 14317 bp, 9 predicted proteins | sample Cruoilmetagenom1_FD_187290 | JGI IMG/M metagenome (GOLD analysis project Ga0209633, IMG submission 187290) | Oil polluted marine microbial communities from Coal Oil Point, Santa Barbara, California, USA - Sample 1 (SPAdes) (version 2) | ecosystem: Environmental > Aquatic > Marine > Oil seeps ... | reverse complement strand
TTATCTTTTCCATTTAATTCTCTCAATTCTGGGTTCTGTCTTTGTATGTTTGGTAACGTTTTGGCTATGAATAGTTGCCGAATTCGAAGCAATAATCTTTCAATTTACAATGCACTTTATACGGGCTAAAATGCTTGAATTTACTACTATCTCGGCAATTATTTATGAGCCTTTGTTACCAACCGTTATTTTAGTTCATATTCAATTTCTATCGTTAATCTTGGTCTTTTATAATCCAAGTCATTTAATGGACAAAACTTAATTAATTTTGGAAAATTGCAATTACCAACATTTTCAAATTCAGCAATGTAAAGTTCATAATGAGTTGTCTCGCCATTAGTTGTATATCCGTGGATAATTAACTTACCTTCAATTTTCACAACTTTATTAGAATCAGTTGTGATTTCAATGTCCTTTAAGTAATGCTTAATGTTATCAAGTTCACTTACAACTTGTGTTTTATTTTCATTAACTACTTTTTTATCAGTCGAAGCGAAGAATGGAAACGTAGTTACACCAGTCAAATCCTTACTCGTAGATGATAAATACAATTCGGTATCTGTTTCAGTTCTTAGAAATTCATTTTTTATTTGTCCTAATGAATCATATTGATAGACTGTAATAGTAAATTCTCGCTTTGAAATTGTTTTTAATCCACATTTTTGGTAATCAAATAATGGTTCAATAATTATTTCTTCTTTTACTAAAATTTCATCTGGAATAGCATTTTCTAAATCATTTTTAATTAATTTAGTTATTTTCGATTTAAGGTTATCATAAGGTTCAATCATTACAAAATATCCCCACATTTTAATTCCTTTTCCAATAACTTCTTTTCCTTGTGCTGTCTGAAATATAAACATATGCTCAAAAAATGAACCACCAATATTCACTTTGTCAATTGCTTTATCAAGTGTCCCGTCTGCTTCTATTATATCCAAGTTAAAATAATATTTTGTTCTTATTTTCTTTGGATTTCCTTTTAATTCATAACTCTTTTGCAATTTCTTTTTCCTGATTGTTTGAAAGACATAAAGAGTGTTATTATGAAGATAGTCAGAAAGCAATTCGTGCTTTGTCTTATCGACTTTATTGTCAAAGTCAGGATGCTTATTAAGCAACTCTTTCAAGGGGTCTTTGAAATATACTTTTACTTTTAAATTGTCTAATTTGTAATTATCGACTAATTCAAAGTCAGTTAAATTCTGTGCTTGTATTCCCGATACAATAAAAATTAAAATTAGAAGTGATATTATTCTCATTCTGTCTTTTTTAATGGTTGGTAACGTTTAGGCTATGGTGCTGTGCCGCATTTGATAATACTTATTTTTATGCCCACAAATATAGTAAATTAAGGACTACGGTGCTTATGCTTAAAATGATTTGCGGCATGCACTATGAGCCTTTGTTAGCAAATTGTTATAAAACATGCTTTTCACGGTAGTTGCAATTGGATACTCTTCCCGCTTTTTGGTTTGGAGGAGGCTTGTGTGAAGCGGGATGTGTATGCAATTTAGGGTCGGGCTTTTATCTCTGTTGTTAGGATGTACATTGTTTTGTCCAAGAATGAGGTCTTTTTGTAATTCAAGGTTTGGGGTGTTTTATAGGTTTGCCGGTTTTTCTATTATCTGGGGATTTTGTTCAATTCAATCAAGTAAGTCAAGTTAGGGATGATGAAAACCTAAAGCAAAATTTTGTTGTTCAATTCAGTTTTATTCAAGTCAATGAGGGAAAGTGATTGGTTTTCTGGTAGATTATGTTTGTTTAGTTAAAATAGTCACGAGTCAATTGAAATGTAAAGGTCAAGTCATGTAAAGAGTGTTTTAACTTGTGGGGTGCCATTAGCTAAGCCCGGAATGAAGTCATAGAGCAGCGGAATGGTGTCTTCGTGTTGTGGAACGTTGTCTTTGTATGGCACAATGGCATCTTTGGGTTGCGGAATAGTGTCTTCACCTGACGGGGTGGTAGCATTGGGTGACGGGGTGTCGTCTTTGTGGTGCGGAATGGTGTCTTCGTGCGACACAATGGCATCTTTTGGGCAAACAATGGAGACTTTTGGTTGAGCAATGGTGTCTTCGTGTGAAGAATTTGGCTTTACCTAAAGCAGTTTCAATAATAAAAAAAAGCCCGTACGATTAAATGTACAGGCTTTGGTTAAAATGTCGAACAGGGAACATTACCTTATCAGGTTCATTTTTTTTGTATCGGTTTGTTTACCGTTTACTTGTATTGTATAAAAATACATTCCGTTTACCAAACCACCTGCATTGAAATGTGTGCTGTATGTACCTTTTTCTTTGACACCTTCATCAATGGTTTTTATGATTTGCCCCATACTGTTGAAAATCTTGATGGCAACATTTGCATCGGCTTCCAATTTATAATAAATGTTTGTGCTACCATTGAATGGGTTGGGGATGTTCTGCAGCAGTTCACCGGCTTTCAGGCTGTTTAGGTTATCTTTTAGTTCTTCCGACATGTTATCTTGTGTTCCGTGCAGTAACGAAAGGAGATAAGTTGTGGTTTGCCGGTGCGCAACATGGTTTTCGGGTTTATGTTCCGGCATTGAGCCAATGTATGATGAACTTTTGTTGCCTCCGCTTTCCATCAAAAGATATGTGTGCCCAAGATCGATTATGGAATAGATGGAATCGGCGAAAGAGGGCGGTGCCTGTATCCTGTCTTCGTACCAATCAATGGCTGTCGGGTAGTTTTCCATTTTCACATCGCATTTGTTTGCCAAAAAGCCGCCAAGGGCGTTCAAGATGGAATCGCTCAAAATTGTTTGATCGGTGAGGTAGTATTGTTTCAACCCACTGTAATCGTTGGTTGCATATTGTTCCAGCGCATACAACCCCTTTAGGCTTGCCGAAGCATGGTGCGTTTCGGGGTATTGGGCCACCACTTGCAAAAAAGTTGTTTTCGCCCCTGAGAAGTTATCATCGGCAAATTGCTGCTGTCCGGTTTCATAAAGGGCTTCGGCACCGGTTATGCTTCCCCCGTCATAATTCAGGTCGAAAACGGGATCCCACAGATATCCATTTGTTGGTAGCAGATAGGGGCTTGGATCTGTTATTTCGTTCCCGGCCTGGTCATAGCCCCAATAATTATTTCGCACATCGTTATATGTAAAAGGGTTGTCAAAACAAAGTATAAAACGGTCAGTTTCTTCTATCCCATCTGTTTTTAATATTGCATTGTACTTAAAATAAACCGGGAAGCTTTGGATATCGGTCTGTATCTCTTGCCCGCCTTGCGAAGCATTGTCGATAAACCGTTGGGTCTCACCAACGGTATTTGCGGCCGAGTTCCCTTTCAATAAAATATTGCAGTGGTTGTAAAGTGCCAGCCCATTTGATTGGTTGCCTATTATTTCGTTGAAAGAAAGATTGGCCTGCGAATCAAGAATCTCTAGCCCATCGGTATAGCAACCACTTATCTTGTTGTGGGCAAATATGTGCTGTTTGCCCCAACCAACATTGTGAAGGTTTGCCCCTACACAAGCTATCAGGTCGTTGTTGGATATGTTGAAGTCATTGAAATCAGTGATGTTCACAGTAGTAAGTGTTGATTGTGGATGGTAGCCGTTAAATGTGTTGTCTTCTATGGTTATGCCCAAACTTGCGGAGCCAAGCACATCGCCCCCAACAGATATTTGCGAGCTGGTAAAAAGGTTTGAATAGACCTGTGCATTGTTGATCCTTGTCCCGTTAATGCCCACACGGGTAAAAACGGAATGCCCAATGTCGATATCCGAGCACTTATAAAGTGTTATTTCACCTTCTTCCCATGTTACGTTGTCCAACACGAAACTGTTTATCCCATTTGGTATATCAAGGTCGATGTTCGTGAAAGTCGAGTTTTGGCCAACGGTAAAGACATCGCCGTTGATATTTATCCCCGAAAGTTCAACGCCGTCCATATCGATGCCCGTTACTTCCACGTTTTGGCCAAGTATGAGCGAGCTGCCCCCCAAAGTGGTGATGTGCGCATTGCCTTCCAGTTGGTTGGCATAGATGAATATCTTGCTGTTATCAGGAAAGGTGAGGGTTTGGGATGCCTGGAGTTCGAGTTCATCGGCCACTATATATGCCCTTTCGGGGAGGTTTGCAGGGGCGTGTTCCAGTTTTCCGCTTAGGCCGGCCATGGTCAGCAGGTCATCAGCAAAGGGGAGTTCGTCTGTTTGGGCGGGCAATTGCGATTCAACGCTTGGCGAGGGCGGCAAAAAGAAATATGCAGTGGTCCAGGTGTTCATGTCATCTGCATATTGGAATGCCTCGCGCATCTGGACAAAACCATCGCCATTGTCGTCGAGGGTGTTATCGCCGGGGTGGGTTTCCAGGCCCTGGATGGTATTGTACGGGAAACCGCCTCCGTTTTCAAAACCTATTGCCGTTGGATAATAGAGCCAAGGCTCATCTGTTTTAGGCAAATATCCCCTTGCCGCACTTGCCCAGTAAAATAATTGCTCACTATAATTATAACCGCTAAAATACCCCTCGGCATGGTTTTCTTCATCTGTGGCGCAAGAGGCTGTAAGGTATCGGTTTTGGCAAAGGGCGTTTGTCCCGGTTGCTTCAAAATAGGAAGCGACCTCCTCTGCCGAGTTCACATCGAAATTGAGTATCATCTGGCCGCAAGCTATATTCTTCAAAACGGTGGAGAAATCGGACACGGGGTAATTGATTATGGTATTGGCATCAATGGGAAACCCAAAGCGTGGCTCCGAAAAGTTTGTGTTTACTGGCACACCCGTAAAGAAAACAGCGAGCTGGTCGCCGTGGCCGAGCGAGTTTGTTAAATTGGTTATGGTGGTTTGGATGTAAGCGTGGGTGGCTGGGCCATCGATGTCGTCTTGAAACGTATTCCCGTCCAAATCACCATCATCAATTCCTTGCAGATAACAATGACCATCATAATTATACAAAACCGTGATATTGTCCTTCTGATAATTATAGTTTTGAAGAAGGACATTATAAATCAAGCTTGTATTGTACCAGTTCCTGTATTCGTCCATTGCAACCACAATCAATGCATGGTTGTAATTGCTCAAAACTTTCTCGGGATCGGGCACAAAAGCATTACCGTCCATGGCGATAGGGGCTGGCCTCGAAGCCATAGAAATTCCTTCAAAACCAGAAGATAAGCCTTTCGGATAAATTTCTACATCAGCTATTGTATAACCACCATCAACCGCACTTACAAATATAAGCCTGCTATTATGGTACCATGAGGCAAAAGGGTTGTCGTTGGAGAAAAACACCCAACTTTCAGAAAATGGATTTGACCGGGTATCGTTGTCTATCAAATCCACAGTTGTTGTTTTGGTATCAAAAGAACAATAAACATCGACATTGCCGACATCATCGGCCAAAATTGTGTTTAGGACAAGGTCAATTGCATCAGTCCTCGAATATTGACCAAAAAGAGTTGTTGCGAACAACATCATAAAAACTAAAAATCTAAATTTGTACATCATAATTTAAGTAATTTTGCGGCAAGCTGGCTGGGAGGACAGGTTGAAAACAGAATTGTGAGCTTCTATCAACCTGTTCCTCTTGTGGCCAGTTTAGCCTGATTAAAAAAAATATTAAAACCATTGCACCTATTTCAACAGCACCAACTGTTTTACATAAACTTTCCTGCCTAACCGCAGACGTACGAGATAAAGACCTGGTTTTACCTCCTTTCCACTTTGGTCTTTGCCTTCCCATATAAATTTATGCATCCCTGTTTGAAATGCCATGTCATCAAATGCTTTGATTTGTTTTCCTTGAATATCATATATTTCCAATATAGCTTGTTCATTGTATTTGATATTTATTTCAATGTTTGTTTTGCTGGAAAATGGATTGGGGTAACAATTAATCGGGTTTTTTGGTTTTTCGGTTGGAATATCGATATTGGTAATTGGGTTTTCTTGAAAACTGCCTTGCCCGTCGTTAAAGAGTAATTGAAGGGTTGATTGAGGAAGACCATCTTTTATGATCGCAATATCATTAAAACCACTATTATCAAAATCGTTACAATTTAGTCCTTTTGATGATGAATTTTCAATAAGAATATACTTGTCATATTCCAATTGGAAATCACCTTTATTATAATAAATAAACAAACCCGAATTATCTTGCGCAATAAACACCATATCAGGTAAAGAATCATTGTCAAAATCGGCTATTTGGGCAAAAGAGCAAAAGGGCGAGAACTCGAAGTAGGGATGTTCGTAAAACTGGTCGTTGCCGAGATTTTCATACATATACTCCACCCCTTCATTGCTATTATGGGTTGCGTAATAAAGAACATCCATATCATTGTCATTGTCAAAATCGGCGATCGAAATAGTGTGTCCACCAAGTGAGAAAGGCAAAACATAGCCAAGCAATAGTTGTTGAAAACCGTTTTCGGTACTGAAATATACTTCTACCCTATCCGCTGCAATCACCACATCGTCCCTGCCATCGCCGTTCAGGTCGGCACAGGCAATATCAAGGGGCGGATAATCCAAATCAAAATATTCGGGTGCGGAAAAGTTGCCTGTGCCGTCGTTGAAGATTATGCCCCAGAGGAAGTCGTTGTTGTGGGCAAACAACAGATCAGCAAAACCATCACCGTTAACGTCTCCGCTTGTAATAAATGGTACGGGTGGTTCAGAACAGATAAAAAACTCATTAATACTATCAAATTGATTCAACCCATAATTATAAATAACAGCAATATTAATAGTATATGGATTTTCAGTAGCATGTGTACTAAAAATATCAACATATTCATTATTATCAAAATAATTACCATTTACATCATTATATGTAGGATAAAAATATATTGAATCAATAAAGTTGTAATATCCCAATCCATCATTCATTAAAAATGCTGCCCCCCCCCATTCAGTTTGCCAAAAATAGCTATGACCTGAAACAATATCAATATCCCCATCAAGGTCTAAATCCCCGGAGAATAGGGTTCTTCCATAAGCGGGAATAATATACTCGCTCTTACTGTCGCCCACAGTAAAAGCCAATAAAACAAAAGAGAGCAGGATTAAAAGTTTTGGTGTTTTCATTTTTTTTATGTTTTTTATCTGGTTTTGCAATGTAGCCTTTTTGGTAAAATGATTGGTTTCTCGATTGTGGTGCGAATATATGTTTTTTTCGTTTTTGGTTTAATTTCATTGGTTTTACATTTGTGCCAAACATAATAGAACTTAAAAATCTAAAACAAAAAAGCGGAAAAGTGACATAAAATGCTTAATTTTAAGGCGTTAAAACATAAAAACGTCAGCAAAAAACATCACTTTCCGCATGAAAAATACAAAGAATAAATTGAACGGCAACACAAAAGTTTTAAAAACTTCATTTACAGGCAATAAGCTCACACGGCATTCCGGTTTGAACAAAGTGTCCCAATATCTTGGCAAGCAAAATATCGGCAAGGGAATAAACAATCTGTTTAAAACAACATGGCACAATTCAACCAAGTTTGGGAGCAACCAAATATTGCTCTCGATAATCCTTGCCTCCCTTGCCGGGGTCAATAGGATCGGCCGGATCGCAAACTTCACCAATGACACCTTGGTACAGGTTGTCCTGAAATTGGACAAAGGGATAAACGAAAATGCCATATCCTCAAAGCTGAAAGGACTTGGGCAATCCGGTGCAAGGCAATTGCAATCCTATCTTCTTGGCCGCAGTTCCAAATGGTTGGCAAAAAGCCAACTCACGGAAATAACCTTGGACGCGGATTCCACCGTAAGCATGGTATATGGCAACCAGGAAGGTGCGGCAAAAGGCTTCAACACAACAAAGAAAGGGGCCAAAAGCTATCACCCTTTACTGGTTTTTGTGAGCGAAATGAAACTGTTGTACCACAGCTGGTTCAGGACCGGTTCCGCCTACACCTCCAACGGGATAACAGAATTCATGAAAGAAGTCCGTTCATCGCTCCCTAAATCAATGGCCAAAGTATTCTTCAGGGCGGACAGTGGGTTTTTCAATGGTGCACTGTTCGATTTGTTCGATGGCTTTGGTTGGGATTTCCTGGTGAAAGTGAAATTGAAGAACCTGCGCAAACTGCTTGAAAAACAAAACTGGGAAGCGGTCAACAGGGGAAATGGCACCGAAATATGTGAATTCGAATATAAAGCTGCCAGTTGGGGCAAGCCCAGAAAGTTAAAAGCAATACGCAGTATCAAAGAATACAGGGAAGTTGAATTTTTGGGGCAAAAACAAAAAATTGCCATTTATGAATATGCTTGCTATGTAAGCAGTTATGACATGGGTGCTTTTGAGCTGCACAGGCTTTACACAGAACGCTCAACGAGCGAAACATGGATCGAACAGGTAAAAAGCCAATTGATGGCGGGCAAGACGCTCACAGATGATTTTTGGGCAAATGACATACTATGGCAACTGAACACGTTTTCATACAATATCTCCGTGATGATGCGCTACAAGAACAGGTTCCACCGACAAGAGCACAAAACATTTAGGGAGTGGTTCATCAACGTGCCCGGCAAACTTGTGAGCGGCGGGCACAAAACCGAAGTGAAAATGTACAAACAATATTATTGGAAAGATGACTGGATGGAATTCGGGCAGTGGTTGGACGCTGCATAATTTAAACAAAAAGTGAAAAACAATGGGAACAATCCTAAAACATGGGACAGCTATGCACAAAAAGCAAGTAAACAAAAACAATATGTCAAATAAACCAAAAAACAGGCTCGATTCGGGATAGCATAACAGAAAACCAACCTGAAAAAGTCCCCAAAATCAAAATTTTGGGTATGGAGAAAAATTTTGTGCCCCCAATTATTCAATTTAGATTTTTAAGTAGAATTAAATTGTTTTATGCAAAACAAAAAAGTTATCGGCAAGAAAAAATAAGTTAAAGGTAAAAGAGTCAACGGTCAAGTGTTAATTGGCTTATTATTTAAACCTAAATTACCTTTTCCAATAAAAACATCCTTGATTTGCATTAATTAATTCCAAAAAACAATAAAAGGTTACCCCATTTTCTGAAATACTTTTCATTTTTTCCCAACCCTGTAAAATTAAACCTTGTTTTTGTATTATCCATGGCAGAATTCAGCTATAAAAAAATCTAGTAGAATTCTACTAGATTTTTGTTGCTATCAATTAACTTTAATTTTTCAAATTGCTTTAAAATATTTTTGCTGCATCGATACCATAAAATTCAAGCATTCTAATGTCAAGTTAAACTAAATCAGTTTTTTTTTTAACTTCAATAATTTCTAAACCATTGCTTGCTTCACCAATTATTTTATTTTAAGGTGTGTCAGATAACGCTGTTTTTATCCATCGATCATTAATGGGAGATTTCGGTAATCGCAATTTTGATTTTCATAATTAGGTTTATGTTTTTTTAAGTCAAATTTTATTTCTTTTCTTCTTTTCCTTTTCAATTCATTTTTATTGCTTTTTCCTTTGTTTTAATCAATGTCATTTTATCATATTGTTTTGTGCGGTTGCAGAAAGCATGTGCCTGGAAAGTTACGGGCTGCTTTATGCGTTGGCACTTTCAGGCTCTTGCTTTGCGTGCAACGATGTTCTATTGGCATGTTTTTAATATTTGCTAACGGTTGGGCTATGCGTAGTTTGGGATTTTGAAACGATTAATTTTCAATTTACCACTAATTTTATTTAATGCTATAATGCTTAATATTAGCACATTGCCCAAATTACGTATAGCCTTTGTTACCCACTGGCATTCTTTGTTTTCAGTCATTTTATCTTTCAAATTTGCTGCAATTTTCATTTTTTCCAGTGCGTTGGCAAGACATACTCTTTTGCAATTTTTGGATTGTGTGTCAGCCTGTGTGAATTGCAAATGTGTATGGCTTTTGGGTTGGCTAAAATCCATATATTTCCTTTATTAGTCTGTGGGATTCATTTTCCAAATTCAAATCATATTTTCCCGTACCTTTTACTTGGTCAATAATCTGTTTAGAGTTCTTTGAAATAACTTCTATAATATTTTCTTGTGGCATTACAAAAGGAATTTTCTTTATATAATTTGACGAATTATTTGTTGATGGGTTTATTGTTCTAATCAAAGTATTACAAGTAGGGGAATTAAAAAATGAAATCAAATAATATAGCAATTCAATATTTTTCGGGAAAATCCCAACGATTGATTGGTCAAATAGACGGTTATTAATTATTGCACCAGTTATTGAGCTTGAACTTACCATTGGAACACCAATTCCTTGTTTAAAGTAATATGATGAATTTTGATACCTTGCTTTTTTGTCCTTTTTAAAAAAACTTACTATTTCATTAGACCATTTCATAAACCAATTATCTGGTTTGAAATATTTTGTATTTCCACCTTTTACAATCGGGACATAATAATTGTCACCTGCAATTCCATCTTTTAATTTTACGGAACATTCATAGGTGGTTTTATTTAAATCTACAGCATCATACCTTTTTGAGTTGCGAATGTCTTTATTAAGTACTTTTAAATATTCCTTATCATTTCCTGAATAAAATCCAGTAACACAATCACAAATATCACCTATGGTCTCTTTAGACAATTTTATACAAGATATAACATCTGAATTTTCATTAGTTATAAATGCAAAGTCATTGTTTTCCAAAATACTTTTCTGCTTGAGAGAAAGTGTAGTTAGATGCTGTACTTCTTCAACTCCAAGTTCATTTACAGAATTATACCCTTTAATTATTTTGAATGAATTGTTTTCGCAAGATGATTGATTAAAACATTTTTCTAATGCAATAATTGACAAATTAGCATATCCGAAATTTACACCAGGGAAATATGACGAAGGAAATAATGATATTTCTTTAATTTTGGTTTTCGTAAGAATATACTTTCTTATATCCTTGTGCATATGAAGGTTAAGATATGTATCGGGTATAATGAAAACCAATTTGCCACCTTCGTTTAGTGATTCGATGCTTCTGTACAAAAACAAAGAATAACTCTCTTTAGCATAAAATCCGTTAAAACGCTTTTTTAATTGTTTTCGTTCTTCTGTATTTCTCCAAGCTCCATATGGTGGATTTGCAATCACAGCATCATATTTCCCACCCATTGAACAAAGAAATTCCAAATCCATATCAGTTAATGTGTCTGTATTTTTTACTGAGACATTGTCGTGATTTGAATATTTTTGAGACAATTTTGAAAAAGAAGTTTGGTTTAACTCAAGTGCTTCAATATTTATACTTTCAAACTTATTAATTATAGGGTCAATAAAAACACCATCGCCAGCACAGGGTTCTAAAACTGTTTCGTTACCATTAAGTTGTAACAAATCAACCATATAATTCACTATGGGTTCTGATTTTGTATAATACGCTTGATATACTCTATTTTCTCCTATCATATCTACCAAGTTAAATATTGAATTAATTCATTATCTTCTAAATGTTTAACAAAATCATCCTTCAAGTCATCTGACCAATTAATATGATTTGTTATCCAAGTTTTAATATCATACCCTGTATATTTACGTAATTCATCATAAGTCTCGTCACCCGAGAATGCACTCCAAACACCAGAATTCTTTAGTGTGTTAAAATAATTGTTATTTTCTTCAGAGCGAACAAAAATCAAAGGTTCGTAATCATCTTCAAGATTTTGATAAATACTTGCGACAAGTAAAAGTCTGTTGGTATTTCCTTTTTCATTAGAGCCAAAACCACTCTTAAAATCAACAACATACTTTTTGCCTTCATAGATAAAGTGTAAGTCAAGTTCTAGCTGGATTTCTCCAGACATTACTAAGTCCCAAACTTTATTATAGTAGGTAATTAATTGTTCTTTTTCTTCATCTGTAATGTTCAGATTATTAATATAATCTTCAATTTCATTTGTGAGTTTTTTCTTGACATCTGCAAAAAGAGGTGGAACAAATAATTCTAAATCATTAATTGGATAATCAAAGGCTATTTTGCAAAATGGTTCCCAAAGTTCACCTATTCTTCTTGAAAAAGCCATATATTCATAAGACCAAACAGAATGGCGGACTTCGAGCATTACAACATAATTACAATAGGTTACCATTAAAACGCTTTCAAGTATTTCTTCGTTTGTCCAGTTATCTTTTTTCGCTTTTTGTTCAATTATTTCAACTATTGTACTTCGCGATTTAACAAGAAGAGTGTTAAGCTTTTTAGCTTTCTTTTTGTACTCTGTATTTCCATACTCTTCATTAACAACTGCCAAAAATTCATTTGACCTATCTCTAAAATAACTTAATAATTCAGCTTTGTTATTTCTTATTTCCTTATTTATTTCCATTATATTTTTGTCTTCTTTGATAGTTAATTTTCTTTTCTGCAACAACTAATACTTGTTTCGCTAAATCTTCATCCAGTAAGTCATAGGCAACTTTATCACTTAACCAAGTAATCAATAATTTATCTTTATTAATCTTATAAATTTCCGAAAATTTTAAAACTTGTTGTTTTGTTGCTTTTCTGTCATTTCGCTCAATTTTGCTTAAAACAGCTTGGTCTATTTCAAGTAATGCGGAGGCTTCTCTTAATAAAAGATTTCTATCTTCTCTTTTCTTCCGTATCAAATTACCTAGATTCTGCATTTTGTCTATATTTTATTTGTCTTGACAAGATACGTCAAAAGTAGAACAATTATTTCTATTATCAAAGTGTGTTGGCAAGAAATAGCTCTTTTGGATTTTTAGGGTTAGAGTTTTGTGTGTCGGCAAAAAATCAAATGTGCTATTTGCGGTGGGATTTCAATTTTTTTGTAGCAAATTTATCATTCTGGTTTCGTTTTCCTTGCTTGTGGGTAACGTGTTGAATATGGTGCGTGCCGCACTTTATTCAATAAGTTTCTTTGATTTTCGTATTTTCAATTTTACTAATTCTTTTTCTGTGAAAAAGAAACTGCGGCATGCACTATATTTTTTGTTGTGGGTAGTTTTTAATAATTTATGGTAACCGTTTTTGTTTCATTTTTTTGAATAGTCATGGCAGCATCGCCTAAAACATTGTCATCACTGTCGAAAATTCCGAAATATAATGTTGTTTGGTCATCGATTACTTCTAGATTAAATGTGTCTTGAAGATTAAAAGTCGCAATACCATCAGATTCTGTGATAACTACTTTTTTCGTGAAAATTGGTTTAAAAAAGCTTGTGTTTGGGCCTGAATTTTCATCAAACATGTATACACTTATTCCTGATGTGTTTTGTCCGTTTTCTTTTACAATAACCTTTGCAAAAGTTGTTATATCATCATCGTCTTTATTACAAGAGATTAAGATGCTGGATAAAAAAAGTGTTGCTAATGTAATTGATAATAGTTTTCTCATTTTTACTTTTGTTTTTGTTTTCTACTTACTTCTGTTTAAAGTCTTTTTTCAGCATATTCCGACTTATATTATTATTGATTATTTATCTTGTCAAATTCTAGATTTGCAATTAATTGATATGTTCTACTAATTTAGCATACTTGTAAAGTCTTCATAATCTACATTCAATATTTTCTTTGGTTTGGATAGGTCTTTGTTTTTTGTTTAGAGCTCTTCTAGTTCTTTAAATTATATTCTTTAAAACGGTTAATCACTAATGATGATCTCGATTTTCAAATTCAAAAACATTATATATGATACTCAGTTGGTGCGTTTCCATATTCCAATTCATAAATAAATTCAAATTTTCCGTTCAGTATTGTTGTTTTTTGACTGTGCCAAATTACCCACAACGGTTTGGCTATGAATAGTTGCCGATTTAGAAGCAGTAATTTTTCAATTTACAAAGAACTTCATTCGAGCTACAATGATTGAGTTTACTACTATCTCGGCAATTATTTATGAGCCTTTGTTATGCAAAGTATTTCTATTCATCTGTCTATTTATAAGGTATTTTAATTCCCATTTTATATATATTTGTGAACCCTTTAATAAATTCTGAATTTTCAATTTTTATTTCCTTTTCATTATTTCTTTCTGTGTTTGGATAAACAAATAAAATTAAAGGTTCATTATTTTTTTCTGTTCCGATATTATTTTTCAAATTCTCTATTCTCCCATAAAGAGATAATTGTTGTAAATCGTCTTTAAGATTATCATTTGCTGGATTTACAAACCAATATTTGTATTTTGCATCTACTATAATGTTTTGATTTTCTATAATAAAATCTGGTCGTAAGCCCCATAAATAAGAATTTTTATCACGACTTGTGTTTGAATAACCTGGGATTACATTGGTTGAATATGTTTTTCGTAATTGAATTTCTACATACCGTTCAATTAATTCAGGCATATTAATGTAAAATGGAGGTATCTTGATTTTTTCTTCTTGTCT
>Ga0209633_10003571_pt1 | contig 14318 bp, 13 predicted proteins | sample Cruoilmetagenom1_FD_187290 | JGI IMG/M metagenome (GOLD analysis project Ga0209633, IMG submission 187290) | Oil polluted marine microbial communities from Coal Oil Point, Santa Barbara, California, USA - Sample 1 (SPAdes) (version 2) | ecosystem: Environmental > Aquatic > Marine > Oil seeps ... | reverse complement strand
TATATTTCCGCAAATCACTTTAGATCTTGCATGGTATATTGGTTTGTTTGGAGTTATAAATATTATATATGGTGGACTTGTAGCTCTTGCACAAAAAGATTTCAAAAAAATGATTGCATACTCTTCAGTTTCACATATGGGTTATGTATTACTAGGAATGGCTTCAATGTCAACCGTTGGAATAAATGGAGCTATTTTCCAAATGTTTAATCATGGAACAATTACTGCAATGCTCTTTATTATAGTCGGTGTAATTTACGATAGAGCTCATACAAGAGAGATCAATGCTTTTGGTGGATTAGCCAACAAAATGCCTATGTACACAGGCTTTGTAACTGTTGCATTTTTTGCTGCAATTGGGTTACCTGGTTTAAGTGGATTCATTTCTGAAGCACTTGTATTTGTTGGTGCATTTGGAAATGAAGCAACTAGAATTTTAACAATGGTTGGTACACTTGGAATTTTAATTGGTGCCGCATATATGCTTTGGACTTTCCAAAGAATTTATTTTGGTGAATTTAATAGTAAGTGGGATGATGTTTTACATGATATTACATTTAGAGAATATGCAATGTTAGTTCCACTTACAATAATTATTATTTTCTTAGGTATTTATCCTTCTGCTGTTTTAGATTTAATGACAACATCAGTAAATAGTTTAGTTGAGTTTTTATATACAAATGCAGAAAATATTCGTCTAAGCGGAATGTAAATTGCTAAACTCTGTCATTCCCAACTTGATTGGGAATCCAGTACAAATTTAAATAGATTCCCGATATAAACATTCGGGAATGACAAACAAAAAAGAACTAATAAGAAATTATGTTTGAAAATTTAATTACAGATTTGTCTCTTATAGTACCTGAACTTATAATTTCGGGAACACTTTTATTAATTGTTTTATTCGATTTGATTTTCGATAAAGATAAAACTTTTATTCCTTACATCGCTTTATTAGGATTGTTTGCTGCACTTTATTATACAATGCAAAGTACCGGACAAGACGCATTTGCATTTATTCCTCAAAGTACAAATAGCACCTATGGTTTGTTAGCTATTGATTCATTTGGTGCTTATTTTAAAATAATTATTCTTATCACTTCTATTTTAATTGTTTTCTTTTCAAAAGTTTCTTTAGAAATAAATAAAATTATTGACAGAAGTGGTGAATATTACGCTTTGTTATTTGGAATGATTTTAGGCATGTTACTTATGTCTTCTGCTTCTGATTTAATTGTTATTTATCTATCTGTTGAATTGTTATCACTTTCTTCATATGTTCTTGCCGGTTTTACAAAATTACGTGACAGAAATAGCGAAGCATCTCTGAAATACTTAATCTATGGTGCTGTTTCTTCAGGACTTATGTTATTTGGTATTTCTCTTGTTTATGGTATGACTGGAAATACTAACCTGTTAGAGATAAATTCAGTTCTAAAAAGTGGTAGTATAAACCTTTTAACCTATGCTTTTTCTCTTATTTTAATTTTTGCCGGAATCGGATTTAAAATTTCTGCTGCTCCATTTCATTTCTGGACACCAGACGTTTATGAAGGTGCACCTATTTCAATTACTGCTTTTCTTTCAGTTGCTAGTAAGGCTGCGGGTTTTGCATTACTTATAAGATTCATCAAATCAACATTTTTATTAAGTGAACAGAATGGACACTGGCAAATAATTACTTTCTTCGATTGGCAATCATTCTTAATTGTAATTTCAATTCTTACAATGACCCTTGGGAACTTTGCAGCTCTCTGGCAAAACAACCTAAAACGTATGCTTGCCTATTCTAGTATTGCACATGCTGGTTATATGTTACTTGGAATAGCTGTTTTATCTGAGCAAGGTATTCTAGCTATAATGATTTACTTCCTAGTTTATTTACTTATGAACATTGGTGCATTCTATATTGTTATGTTGATTTCAAATCAAACTGGTTCTGAAGAAATTAAAGACTATAACAAACTTGGTTATGCTTCCCCTTTCCTTGGTGTTACATTAACAATATTTTTAATTTCTCTCACCGGACTTCCACCAACAGCCGGATTTATTTCTAAACTTTATCTTTTTGTTGCTTTAGTTGATGTTGAAATGATAGCAGTTGCAGTTATTGCAGTGCTCAATAGTGTTGTGTCTCTATATTATTATGTAAGAGTTCTTAAACATTTATTTATTAGCGAAGCAGAAAATGAAGTTCCCACTTTAAGAGTATCAATGTCTGATATTGTTTTCATTCTAATTTTAGTAATCCCAACACTTGTTCTTGGTCTTTACTTTACTCCAATGGTTGAGTTTGCAAAAAGTAGTATTGGAATGTTGACAAACTAGAAGAGTTGAAATTAACTTTTTTGTTTAAGTTCTAATTACTATTTACTTGACAATACGTAAAGTTATCAGTATAATTATAAAGCTCGTTAAGGTGAACGTCGGCTTCATGCCGTGTGTTAAAAAGATTAGCTCTTTTTAGCCTAGCCTTTATCGAGCAATATTTTTTTTAAATGAAATAGCATTTCTTTTCGAATAATATTCTCCGTATTCATTGTTTCTCTTATCATCAAGATCAATAATTAGACTGAAATTTTCTCTTAATAAGTTAAAAAATCTGTCTTCTCTACGTTCGTACATTCGTTGTAAAGTCCAAAGATAATAGTCAATTATTTGTAAACCACCATGTTCTTTTGGGTGAGAACTAATTATATCAACTGATTTATCTGACCTAATATTATACGTATTTTTAAAATTATGTTTTGCTCTATCAATTGATTTCTGTAACATATCAGTTCTTGCTTTTTTACCTCTTTTTGAAAATAAATAGTATTCTCTTCAACCTTGTGCAATAGATTTCTAAATACTCTTTTTACCAAGTCATCATAAATTACATTTTCTTTAAATTTGTTTTTTGTCAATTCAAAATTGTATTTTGCTATTTGTGCAAGCACATCTTTTCTTCTGATAATCACTTGTACTTTTATAGGATACTTAACAAGTAACTTAAATACTTCTCGTCTTACTTCAGGTAAATCTTCATTTGCATGAAACATAACTGAGGTTTTCTTTGATTCAGGTTGTATTGATGGAACATCTTTAAAATATGGATCATTTAATAATTCATTGCGTAACTTATTTAATTCTATATGAACTTGTTTTGGATTAGGTATGTTAGCAACACCAAGCATAAAATAATTTGATACGCCCTCTTCTCCAACTATAATACGACCGTGTTTATTAAATAATGTCAAATCTCCGGTTTCATCAACAAAATATTTATTTGAATTCATATTTTAAAAACTCTCCTCAATAATCTTTATTTCTTCTTCTGTTAAACCGTAAAGCTCATAAACGAGTTTGTCTATTTGTTTATCCGTTGTATCTATTTAGCGTTAGGAATATATCCTTTTTTTATTGCATATTTCCAAGTGAACCAGATAGCAGTATTATTATTATTCAATAAACTCAAAAATGTTTCACTATCGAATTGATATACTTTTGAGTGTTCGTGAGCAGAAATATTGCGAGCTAGCCCACAAACTAAAAACATTTTAATAATTTGATTCCACTCTTTTCTTTTATGAAACTTACCTTTTGAAATTTCTTTGAAAATCTTTTCTTTAATATTAGTTCAAGAATCGATAACAGTATATTCAGTCCAATGAGTTGAAAGAGAATGTCTCCATCCTTCTGACTTAAAAAAACTATTCAATAATTTTTTCATTTCACTATAACTAGTTAAATTAATCTCGAACTCCATGTTGTTAGTCTTTTTAATAATAATTTTTATAATACTTTCAAGAAGAAGAGATAAATATGATAAGTGAAGAAAGATACTTTGATTACGAGAATAATTAATATTTATTTGACCTAATGAATAATAAAATAACTGCAAATTATTTTGTTCCAAGAAAAGTAAGAATGATTCAGTCTCATCCTTCGTTACATTTTTAGCCTCATTGAAGTTCAATGAATGAGAAAACGATGAAGGTAACGTATGCATAACATTATCACGTTCATCAGCAAATGGTTTGGGAAAAATAACATCTAAAGTATTATTAAAGTTAGGAATTACTCTACCAAGTTTATCATTTACATCTTCATATTTAAGATTATACCCATCCATTATTAGTGAAATTAGCTTATCTATATCAAGCTTTATCATTTCAGTAAGTTTACTTTTTTTATATCTATTAAAATCATAATACTTTTTGCATAGGAATTCTAAAAAGTTAAATAGAATAGATATATTTAAATCATATTTTTTAATAACTATTAAGGCAACCTTCTTTTCAAATACTAAATGTTGACTATTCAATTTTTCATCAAAAATATTCACAAGGCTGCCAAAAATAAAATTTCCAAGTTGACTAATGGTTTGGACATAAAAAGATAGAGCATCAAAATTATTCGCTTCTCCAAGAAAATCACCTTTGTTTTTGGAATATTTCAAAGGTAAATTTCTCTTAAATATTTTCTTTATTGGAATTTGTTGATTCCATAACTCTTTATTGATTTCTTCATCAAAAACATTAATAACATATTCCAATGTGCAAGCTTTAGTAATTTCATAAAAATAGTAAACTTGCCAATATGAATAATAATGTTTGGCTCTACTTACATAATTATCATGACCATAAACTTGACCGACAAGTGTTGTATAGTCTTTCCATTGTCGATATTTAGACCGATTTGGATATCTTATATATTTTTTGAATTTAGATTTTCTTTTATCAAGAATATGAAATAATGGTCGTCTAACCCTAAAATGTTTAATGGCTTCTTTTAAAGTATGAATGTTTCTAAATCTATCTGGGATAGAAATTGAGTTAATATTATTGTAAAAATTGGAAGGATCAAAAGTATTATTGATAAATTTCAAATATGTTTTAGGATATACTATTCGACAAATTGGAAAGAGTATTTTTTCCTTTTCTAATAGTTCTAACCATTTTTCATCCGAACCAAGAGATAGAGTATTAATCTCCAAATCTGCACAAAGTTTAAGAAATTGTTTATGCTCTAAATATCGTTCCCCATAATTAGAAATACTCATTTTTGTCAATTTACCTTTTAATAGTTATTAAAAACTCTCCTCAACAATCTTTATTTCGTCTTCTGTTAATCCGTAAAGCTCATATACAAGTTTGTCTATATGTTTGTCTGTTGCATCTATTTGACGTTGGAGTGCTGTTTTTTCTTGGGGAGTTTTGTGTAATTTCATTTGTTCAAACATCCTTAGCAATAAAGTAACTTGGATAACTATTTGCTTAGAAATTTCTTCAGTATTATAATTTAGTTTTATTGGTATTTTACTAATACTGAAAATTGTTACTTGAGGAAATGCCATTTTGAAATCTGAGAACATAATTTTCCAATAGAATGCTATTAGGGTTGAGTTTAAGATCCCAAGGATTAATGATTCAATCTCCAAACTCTTTGCCATAATTGAAAAAATATTACCAGTAATAGCAAAAGGTTTTAAAATCAAAGTTGCACACGGACGATTACCAATTTGACGAATTAATACTTTGTGATCGGAGAAATGAACTTCTTTATCCCAACACCCACCTGCTGTTTTTGGTCTAATGAATTTAACGTATTCTGCAGGAGAATTATTCGAATATCTAAGTACATCAGAACCAGAAAGAATTGGATAATAATTCTCACTTATTTGCGAGGGAGAGAAATATTGCTTTTTATTTCCAGTAATTAAACCTCGATTTATTTTAGCAATGGAATTTAATTTACTAGAATTTCTTTCAAGTTTTTCAATTATTGAATAATTGCTTTTATCTAATAATAAATTCCAAACGTTCCCTTCAAGATTAACAAACCTTTCCTGAAGAATACTTCCAAACAGTATTTTCTCATTTAGTTTAGCTTTTTCTAATTCATGTGTAAGCAAAATTTCATGATTTTTAAGTTCATTAACTGTAGCTTTTTGAATAACAGTAACAACCGTAAAAACATCTGCTTTCTTAAATACTTTTTCATTTGGTAAAGAAATTAATAGAATATTTGAACTTTCTGAAATAAATTTGCGAAGCTTTTGAGCATATACATTATTCAAAATCGGTGATGGTACTATAAAACCATGAAATCCTAGTAGTTTAATTATATTTAATGCTTTCTCAAAAAACAGATGGTACAAATCAATCTTAAAAGAAGAAACTTCAAATTTATTTTTAAAATAATCTAGTTCCATTTTATCAGTATTATTTGGTTGAACCATTCTATAAGGCGGATTGCCGATCACACAATCAAATCCACCATCATCCATTATCACTTTAAACTCTGTTTCCCAATCAAAAACATTTATACGTAACTTTTCTTCTTCATCAAGAAAGTTCATTTCCATTTGTTCGTAAAAATCGGAACCAATTAGCGAGTTACCACATTTAATATTACTGCTTAAATCTGGCAAAGCACGTTCTTTAAACATGTTTATTTGTGTGTTTAAGGTTTCGTCCGTTTCACCTTCCAAAACTCTTAACAAAAGAGAAAGCTTTGTTACCTCAACTGCTTGGTTATCAATATCAACTCCATAAATATTGTTAAGGAGAATTCGTTTCTTTTCATTGGTTGTTAAACGGTACTCATCAGCTTTGGTTTGGTAAATTGGAGAATTCTTTTGTAGAGAGACAGTATGCTGTATCTCTACCGAACTTGTGTAAAGATGCAAATGCCAATCCAATAAATATTGATATGCACCAAGAAGAAATGAACCGGAACCACATGCAGGATCAAGAATTTTAATTTTTGATGCATCTTTAATTATTTTTTTAATTTTAGATTCTGAAATGGTATTTGAATGATTTTTCTGTTTGATTTTTTGAAGATTACCTACTGCGACTCCGCTCAGTATAACATTGTTCTTTTCTTCTAATTCTTTAAGTTTTTTGCCTACTGTATTTTTAACAATGTAATCAACTATATAGGTTGGTGTATAATAAACTCCGCCGGCTTTTTTAACTTCAGGTTTTTCTTCAATAATAGCTCGGTGTCCGGCTGTTAACCTAATAACTTTGCCAAGAAACTGTTCGTAAACGTGTCCAAGAATATCTGCACCTAAAACTGAAAACTCGTAAGGACAATCGGGATAATATAAATTTTTAAAAATATCTTTTAGTACTTTGTCATCAATAGTAAGTGTTGGAGTAATTTCATCCGGCAAATCTGTTCTATTCTTTTCTTCCTCAAAATGAAACAAACCGGAATTATATTTTTCATCTGCACGAATAAATATATGCTTTAATTTTTTATATGTATTTGGTCCGTTTAATAAATTATAGAACTGTCCGTAATCTTCAATTCCCCTATCCTCAGAAATTCTAAGAAAAATTATTCTATCAATTATTTTTTGAACGGAATAGTTTAGCTGTCTATTGGTAAGGTTAGAATTTCTTAACGCAATATTTCTAGCAAGAAGTTCACGCCACTTTTCAATCTCAATTAAGAATGCATCATCAACTTGGGTTGTTCCTCGTTTACCTTTATTTGTCTCTGCAAATTTATCGAACGAACCTTTTAATACTGCATCTTTAGAAAATATTGATTCAATCTCATCCCACTTATCTATATAATCTTTGTACGTTAAATATGTAATTCTTGCTGTAGAAGATTTATCATTTTTCTTTGGCTGAACTCTGCAATCATAAATTGCAAGTTCTTCGAAATCTGTTAGAATACTAAGCTGTAGCTTTGCAGACCAAGCATATCTTCTTAGCTGAAACGCAGGACTAATATCATCTTTCAAATTAACACTTGGCTTTTTAGCTTCAACAAAAAACTTTTTTGTCCCACCAATTCTGAAAAGATAATCGGGAGCTTTTGCCACATCCTTTGTTTTTAGAGAATACTCATGAATTACATCTTTATAGGCTTCGGCGTACCCAACTTTATTAATTACATCCCAGCCAAGAGTTTCAAAAAATGGATTGATAAATTCATTTCGTACTTGAGTTTCGTTGTAACTTCCACTTTTGTATGACGAAAGATTTCGGTCAAATCTTTCTACTAATTCATAAATTATTTTAGGTGCATGCATGTTGTTAAATTTTTTATTATTAAATATTCTTCCTAAAATTACTTATAATCTGTTCCAAAACTAAATCTACATTATATATAGCTTCTTGGTTTTCAAAACGTATTACTTTGAAACCTTTATTTTCCAAATATGTAGTTCTTCGTTTATCATACTCAATAGCATCATCGTTAAAGTGAACTTCTCCATCAAGTTCAATAATTAGTTTTTCACTTGGGCAGTAAAAATCTACAATGTAATTTCCAATACTGTGTTGTCGTCTGAATTTTCTTCCTTCAAGCTTACTATGTTTTAGATAGTTCCAAAGAAATATTTCAGCTTGTGTAGAGTTATTACGAAGTTTTTTTCTTCTTTCTTCAAGATGTTTTCTGTTATGTATTTGCATAGTAATAGTTTTAACACTTCAACCACCCCTGACTTTGTCAGCAAGCTGAAAAGTCTTCCCCTCCTTAGCTAAGGAGGGGACAGAATTTTTGACTTTGTCAAAAATTCAGGGGTGGTTTAACTTTCATAAATTACTTATAATCTTATTATTTACAACAGCTAAATATAGTTATGAATTTAGAATTAAATTAATTAGATTTATATACGAGTTTAATAGTCGTATATAAAAATGTTAAAAATTTCAAAATCTACAGAATATTCTATCTTATCGTTAATATATATTTCTAATAACGAAAAAGAATCGTTGATAAATAGTAGAACTATTTCAGAGGAATTAAATATTCCTTATGAATTACTTTCAAAGTTGCTACAGAAACTTGTTAAAAGTAGAATTATAAAATCAACACAAGGCAAATACGGTGGTTATAATTTACTTATTCCTGCAAAACAGCTTTCTGTATTGAGTATAATTGATGCTATTGATGAAAATGTACAAGTTGCTAATTGTACCTTTGAATCAGCAACTAAAGATGACTGTGGAAGAATAAATGATTGTATTATTAGAACTCCATTCATAAGTTTACAAGATAAAATAAATAATATTTTTGAATCTTTAACAATTGAACAATTAGCAAAATAGAGAGTAACTATGAATTATTTAAATCATTTAGAAAATAACAAAAAAGTCTTTTTCAATTATATGAATGAGAACTATACGATCTTCCAACATTCAAATATCTTTTTTAGAGATATCCAATATGCTTTAATTTCTTATTTTGAAATTAAAGAGAATCCAATAAAATATGGTGCCGCTGATAAACTAGCTAATGAATTTATTAATAAGTTAGTTACAACCGAGGAACTTTCTCCGATAGATCATAAATCGTGGAAAATAAATTTTGAAGTTGGGATTAAAAAAGAAGTTGCTGAAGAAACACAAGGAGCAAATGATGAGTGATGCAGTTACAGGTACAACCTTTTTAGTTACGGATAAAGCAAAGGAATATATTCTTGAAGTAATGGAAGAAAATAAAATTCCAGAAGAATATTATCTTAAAATCTCTGCTAAGACCGGTGAACATGAAGGTTTTGCTTATCAACTTGGGTTTGATCGTGAGCAAAGTAATGGAGACACATTATTTGAGTTTGGCAATATTAAAATTTCTGTAGATGGTAAAAGTTTATTTTATTTGATGGATGCAGAACTAGACTATAAAAATGATTCATCTGGAAAAGGGTTTACGTTTAATAACCCAAATAAAAGTCCACATAGTCATTCTTCATGTGGATGTAGTATTTAATTGTATACAAGAAACAATAGTAATAAATTTTATTTTAGTCACTAGATAAAAATAGAAAGGAAATGATAATGGAAAAAGTAATTGATTCTAATTCCTCCATTTCAATAACAGAAAATGCAGCAAAACAAGTCTTCCAGATAATGGAAGAAAATAAAATTCCCAAAGAACATTCACTTAGGGTTAGTGTAAAAGGTGGTGGCTGTTCAGGTTTCACTTATCAATTGGGTTTTGACAATGATCAAAAAGAAGGTGACACAACTGTTGAACTCGACAAAATAAAAGTTGTTGTAGATGGCAAAAGTCTATTCTATTTAATGGGAACAGAATTAGATTATAGTTCTGGTCTTAATGGAAAAGGTTTTATATTTAGTAATCCTAACGCTACTAAATCATGTGGTTGTGGAGATTCTTTTGGAGTATAATTTTTAGTTGTAAAGTAGATTGCTTTTGCAATCTGCTATTTTAATTTCACAGATTGCAAAGGCAATCTATGCTACATAAAAGATAATTATTTATATTAAAGGAGAAATAAATTATGAGTAAATTCGAAGTACCAGCACTTCCCTATTCTTTTGATGCACTAGAACCACACATTGATGCAAGAACAATGGAAATACATCATGGTAAACATCACGGTGGATACACAAATAACTTAAATGCGGCAATTGAAGGAACTGATTTAGAAGGAACCTCAATTGAAAGTATTTTGAGTAACATTTCAAATCACTCAGCGGTTGTTAGAAATAATGGTGGTGGATTTTTCAATCATTCACTTTTTTGGACTGTCCTTGGAGCAAATAAAGGTGGAGAACCAACAGGTGATTTAGCAGAAGTAATCAATTCAACCTTTGGTTCATTTTCGGAATTCCAATCACAATTTGCAAAAGCAGCTGCAACTAGATTTGGTTCTGGTTGGGCTTGGTTAGTTTTAGTCGATGGAAAACTTGTTGTATCTTCAACTCCTAATCAAGATAATCCAATGATGGATGTTGTTGAAGTTAAAGGAACTCCAATTTTAGGTTTGGATGTTTGGGAACATGCATACTATTTAAATTATCAAAACAGAAGACCAGATTATATTTCAGCATTTTGGAATGTTGTTAATTGGGATGAAGTTTCAAGAAGATTTTCAGAAGCTAAATAAAAGAATATTGAATATCTAAAAGAAGTCATTCTGAACTTGTTTCAGAATCTACTCTTTATGATTGACAATATCAGATGCTGAAATAAATTCAGCATGACAGTTTACAAAAAAAGGGTTTATGTATTTTACATAAACCCTTTTTAGTATTAAAATAATCTATTTGATTAGAAATGCTTATTTCTAGTCTTTAATCTATTTATAGCTCTTTTCAATGCAAACTCAGCACGCAAATCATCAATCTTTTCAGTTTTTTTATTTGCTATTCTTTCTTCAGCTCTTTTCTTAGCTTCTTCAGCTCTCTTAATATCAATTTCATTTACATCTTCAAAAGTTTCAGCTAAAATAATTATTTTTTTATTTGAAACCTCTACTGTTCCACCACTTGTAGAAAAATCAAGTACATTACCATTTTCTTCAATCACTTTAACTTCACCTATTTCTAACGAACTAATAATAGGTGCATGATTACTTAGAATTTGGAAATTACCCATTGTTCCAGGAACTGTTACAGATTTTACAGTTCCATTATATGCAGCTTTACTTGGTGTTATAACTTCTAATTGATTCATTATTTCCTATTGCATCTTTTTGGCTTTTTCAACAGCTTCTTCAATTGTACCAACATACATAAATGCATTTTCAGGTAAGTTGTCATGCTTACCTTCAAGTATTTCTTTGAAGCTTCTAATTGTATCTTCAAGTTTTACATATTTTCCAGGGAAACCAGTAAACTGTTCAGCAACATGGAAAGGCTGACTTAGGAATCTTTGAATTCTTCTTGCTCTTTTAACAGTTTCTTTATCTTCTTCAGAAAGTTCATCCATTCCAAGTATGTTAATAATATCTTGTAAATCTTTATATGATTGTAGAATTTCTTTTACGTGACTAGCAACATTATAATGCTCTTGTCCAAGTATTCCCGGTTCAAGAATTCTTGAAGTAGAATCCAAAGGATCTACCGCAGGATAAATACCTAACTCAGAAATTTGACGACTCAAAACTGTTGTTGCATCTAAATGAGCAAAAGCTGTTGCTGGAGCCGGATCAGTTAAATCATCCGCTGGAACATAAATTGCCTGAACAGATGTAATAGAACCTTTTTCCGTAGAAGTAATTCTTTCTTGTAACTCACCCATTTCAGAAGCAAGGTTTGGTTGGTAACCAACAGCTGATGGCATTCTACCAAGAAGTGCACTTACCTCAGAACCAGCTTGAGTGAAACGGAAAATATTATCAATAAATAAAAGTACATCTCTTTCTTCAACATCTCTAAAATATTCAGCTACTGTTAAGCCAGTTAAACCAACACGAAGTCTAGCTCCAGGTGGCTCATTCATTTGTCCAAACACTAAAGCAGTTTTATCAAGTACTCCAGATTCGCTCATTTCACGCCAAAGATCATTACCTTCACGAGTTCTTTCACCCACTCCAGTAAATACTGAATAACCACCATGTTGTTGAGCAATATTATTAATTAGCTCTTGAATAATTACAGTTTTACCAACACCAGCTCCACCGAACAAACCAGTTTTTCCACCTTTAGAATATGGTTCAAGTAAATCAATTACCTTAATACCAGTCTCAAACATTTCTTGAGTGGTTGAAAGATTTTCGAATTTTGGTGCATGTCTGTGTATTGGAAATTTTTGCTTGGTTTTAATTTCACCTAAATCATCAATTCCTTCGCCTAATACATTTATAAGTCTTCCTAATGTTTCTGGACCAACTGGAACTGTAATTGGTTCACCAGTATCAATAGCTTTCATGCCTCTAACTAATCCGTCAGTAATATCCATTGCAACAGTTCTTACTCTATTTTCGCCAAGATGTTGCTGAACTTCTAAAGTAAGTTCGGATTTGCCTTCTTCGTTTTCTAACGGAATTTTTACGGCATTAAAAATTGTAGGAAGTGTTCCTCCAGCAAAATCAATATCCACAACGGGACCAATTACTGAGACAATTGTTCCTTCGTTATTTGCCATTTTTCTCCTTTTATGAAATTAAAATCAATTAATAAAATTAACCATTCTTTTTTTCTTAATCAATCAATTGTATTTATTTAATTAAAATATTTTATTTGATCAACAACATTTTTTTAGTCTCAACAAAACCATCAACTTGCAATTTATAAAAATAAACTCCTGAGTTTAATTCACTTGCATCAAAATGCACCTCATAAATACCTGCATCTTTGGCTTCATTGATTAAAGTAACTATCTCTTCCCCTAATAAATCATATATTTTTAATGTTACGTCCATTTTTTTCGGTAAAGAAAATTCAATATTTGTTGTTGGATTAAATGGATTAGGAAAATTTTGGCTAAGTGCAAACTCTGATGGAATACCTTTCACATCATTTTTTTTCACCGAGGTTTCTATTCTAAGTTGAGAACCTGTTCTCTTATTATCTTTTTGAAAAGTCGGCCATTGATGAACAGATTCTTCATCAGAAGTATTTGGATTAATAAAACCATAAATTGATTTGTCACTACTACTAATATAGATTCTACCATCTGCAGTTATTAATGGAGCAGCTTTTACAGATAAGCCAGTTTGAAAAGACCAATTTAACTCTCCATCTTTTGTTAAGGAAATGATTTTCCCATCGTCACAGCCAAAAATAATATTACCATTTAAAGTTATTGACGGATTACCATTGACAGGTGATTCAACATTGTACTTCCAAACTTCAGTTCCATTTTTATTTACAGCATAGAAATATCCATCTCCAGATCCAAAATATACATTACCTTCCGCATCAATTACAGGAGATGAAATTACAGGACTGTTAGCTGGGAAACTCCAATTTAACGATCCACTAGAAGTTATAGCATAAAGTTTTGCATCATTACTTCCAAAATATACATTGCCTAATGTATCAATAGCTGGAGATGAATGTATTTCACCATTTGTATCAAAACTCCAATTAAGTGTACCATCAGGATTAAGAGAATAGAACTTTTTATCATTACTTCCAAAATAGATATTACCTAATTTAGATAATGATACTGAAGAAGTTATAGCTCCATTAGTCAAATAATTCCAATTGATATTTCCAGTTATTCCGTTAAGAGAATATAATCTATTATTTTCAGTTCCAACATAAATAGTTCTTTCTTGAGTTATTGCAGGAGAAGCAGATACAACTCCACCCATTGGAGTATCCCATTTAAAATTGCCTAACGCATCAAAACAATAGAGTCTTGTATCACCAGAACCAACATAAATATTTTTATTAGGACCGATTGTTGTTGTAGATTGTATATCTCCTCCAGTTGATAAGGTCCACTCCAATTGGTTGCTTTTATTAAAACAATATACTTGGTCATCAGCTGATGATGCAAAAAAGATACTGTCGTTAATTGTACTAATTGATGAAGTTATAGCTCCGTTTGTCTCTAATTTAAACGAACAAACTTTAACTATATACTCTTCTGTATTGGAAATACCCTTT